>Ga0310122_10000294_pt1 | contig 32153 bp, 33 predicted proteins | sample CB6_Bottom_1051__FD_203503 | JGI IMG/M metagenome (GOLD analysis project Ga0310122, IMG submission 203503) | Marine microbial communities from Western Arctic Ocean, Canada - CB6_Bottom_1051 | ecosystem: Environmental > Aquatic > Marine > Oceanic | place: Canada: Western Arctic Ocean | collected...
CGATCAGCACGCGCGCCTGAATCTTGTAGCGCCGACCGGCCAGCCAATCGAAGAAGGCACGAACGCCATTCCAATTCTCGCCATCCCCTTCGAAGACGAAATGACGCTCGGCATCGTCCAATTCCAGGAAGGGTCGATCGGGATCGAGTCCGACGACTTCACAGGCTTCGAGCAGTCGATATTTCAGTCGACGCGAAGTCCTCGTGGCGAACGGCGCGATCGCGTCCTCGTTGAGACTGAGCGATGGATCCGGGACGACGCGGTTCCAATCGATTTCGGGAATGCGGCCGAATCCCTCGCAAGACGCACAAGCGCCGATGGGATTGTTGAACGAAAAGAGCGCTGGAGTGGGCTCCGGAAAACGCCGGCCACAGCCGTCGCAGACACGGCCCTCGCGGTAGACCGGCGACCTGGCCGGATCGGTGCCTCTCGGGCAAACGCTGACCTCGCCCGCGCCGCGAGCGAACGCGAGGGAGACCGCCTCGATGATGCGAATTCGCTGGCCGGCGGCGTCGTTGGAATTCTCGACCAGGGTCATTCGATCGATCAAGAGCCACCACGGATTCGCCTTCGAGGGCTTCGTCTTTGGCGTCGTCTCGAGAAGGTCCAGGACGCTGCCATCCGGGGACAGCAGCCGGGAGTGACCGTCGCGCACGAGTTCGTCCCGAACCTGTGCAGCGCGACCTTCGCCACTTCGAATCGACGCGACGAACGAAATGGACTCACCGGCGTAGTCGGCGGCGATCCGATCCGCTGTTGCCGTGATGCCGCCGGCGTCAACGATCTTCTCACAGTCGGGACAGATCGTCTGGCCGAGCCTCGCGAAGAGATGTCGCAATTGGTCGATGACTTCGCTTGCGCTCCCCACCGTCGCGCGCGATCCCGTCGTCGTGTTGTGCTGTTCGATCGCGATCGCCGGTGGAAGATTCGAAATGTGATCGACTTCGGGCCGCGCGAGGCGCTCGAGAAATTGGCGCGCATAGGCCGATAGTGAACTCACATAACGGCGCTGACCCTCGGCATAGAGCGTATCGAAAGCGAGCGTCGACTTTCCGGATCCGGAGGGCCCTGTAATCACGGTAAGCGCGCCAATTGGAATCGCGCAATTCACTCCGCGAAGATTGTTCGAGCGGGCATTTTCGATCCGGATTTCGCGCTGCACCGCCGAAGGGTATCCGTTCTCCAGGGATCGTCCCGCAATCGGACGGTCACCCCACACGCATCGCCGGGTGGCCGTCTTGTGATCGCCATCCTGGGTCCGAGAATCGCCTCGAAGCGAGGACTATCCCTGGACGGTGGCGAGCCGTAGCGCGGTCTCGGCGTCTCGCTCGCGCCCGAGATTCTTCGCGACGTCGGCCAGCGCCTGCCAGGTCTTTTGCGGGGTTTCCTCGCCCAAAGCTCCGCTCGCGATTCGCATCAAGAAGACGTCACCAAGTTCGAGGGCCGTCTCCTGCAGACCGTGCAGTGCGCTTCGCGCTTCTTCGTTCACCTCGGCTTCCCCTTCGGCGCCTGCGCGAGCGGCTGCGAGAAAATCGACTGCCTCGACTTCACGGCCCTCTTCGAGATAGGCCTTCGCCAGCGCAAGGGCTTTCGAAGCCTCGAGCGTTCCTTCGAGTAGATGACGTCGCGAGAGCGGGTCGGGCAATTTCATCGAGGCCAAGCTCATTCTCCTGACCGATGGGTTCGGTCGTTCGTGGCACAGATCGTAGTGGCTATCGCGGGGTCGACGAATCACACGAAAAGCGAGCCACGGTCCACCAACGCCGTCAGGACCCAGGGGCGTATCGCGGCACCGACGGATCCACGGTCAGCGACCAGGCTTCGATTCCCCCATCGAGGTTTTCGATCATGTCGAAGCCCAGCTCCTGCAGAAGACGAACCGCTTTCGCACTGCGACCCCCGAGATGACAATAAACGATGATCGGCTCACCTCGAAATGCTTCGAGTTCATCGCGTCGCGCTTCGAGCTGGCCCAACGGGATCCAATGCGAACCCTCGATGTGGGCCAGCGCGACCTCATGCTCTTCCCGTACATCCAGGAGCGTCATGGTCTCGCCCGCGTCGCGGCGTTGCGCATAGCGCGCGGCTGAACATTCCTTGACTACGCCTGGGGCGCCACCTTCTCGCGCGGGCATTCCGCAGAAGCCTTCGTAGTCGATGAGTTCCCGAATCTCCGGATCTTCGCCGCAGATCGGACACGCTGGGTCCTTCTTCATCTTGAATTCACGCCAGCTCATTTCGAGGGCGTCGTAGTGCAGCAAACGGCCGTAGAGCGGCTCGCCCAACCCGGTCAGCAATTTCAAGGTCTCGGTCGCCTGCACCAGAGCGATCGTTCCCGGCAGGATTCCGAGCACGCCGCCTTCCGCGCAAGAGGGAACGGCGCCTGGCGGCGGCGGCTCGGGATAGAGACAGCGGTAACAAGGTCCCTTCGAAGCATCGAATACGCTCGCCTGCCCTTCGAAGCGAAAGATCGAGCCATGAACATTTGGCTTGCCCAGCAGGACACAAGCGTCATTCGTCAGATAGCGGGTCGGAAAGTTATCGGTTCCGTCGACGATGACGTCGTAGTCGGCCAACAGCTCGAGAGCGTTGGAAGAATCCAGTCGCAGCGGATGGGTATCGATTTTGACGTCGGAATTGAGGCCCGACAATCGTTCGCGGGCGACCTCGACTTTGGGCCGGCCTACATCGGTCGTGGCATAAAGAATCTGACGTTGAAGATTCGAAGCCGAAACGACGTCATCATCGATGATGCCGATTCGCCCGACGCCGGCCGCGGCGAGATATTGGGCTGCCGGACAGCCGAGGCCCCCTGCACCGATCAGCAAAACGGAGCTTCCGAGAAGTTTCTGCTGACCCTCGAGGCCGAATTCGGGCAGCGTCAAATGACGCCGGTAGCGATCGAATTGATCCGGCCGAAGCGGCGATGGCGTGCGATCGGATTCCATGGAACCTCCGTGCCCGGCGGACTGCAGCGGCGTCGAAGCCAAACTCGGAAGCGCGCGAACCATCGTGTGCGAGTGCGCGCCAATACATCGTTGGTGCCGGAGGCGGGATTTGAACCCGCACGGCCTTGCGACCGGGGGATTTTGAGTCCCCTGCGTATACCAGTTCCACCACTCCGGCGAAGGGCGGCAGCATACCACGCCACTCCGCACACGGACCCCTGTGTTGCCGGTTGCCGAGGAATTGCAGCGCGCACGGCGACTTTGACAGGCCCGGTTCGCGCCGGTAGGATCCGCGCTCTCGTGGGGCCGTAGCTCAGTTGGGAGAGTGCTTGAATGGCATTCAAGAGGTCGCGGGTTCGATTCCCGCCGGCTCCACCACAAGTATCCGTTTTCAAAAGAGTTTTTTTCGCGATTTAGGCCCGTGGCACGCCGTGGAAACTTTTCGGGCTTGTTAGGCGTCTGGCTTCGGTCGAATTGCTCTAACCATTGCCGCGTGACTAGGCTTCGCGCCGACCGTATAGTGCGCCAAACTTTGAAGACTTCGATGCTGCGATTGACCGTCAGGTCGCCGGCCGGCTAACTCGCGTCGTCGAGTCGTCCGATGACAATCGGCCTTTTAGCGTGACTGTCCTCGCTTTGGGCGACCACTCTCGACGATGTTTCTTGTCTGGATGACTTGTCGCGGTCCGCGGCGGAATGAAAATCCGTCGAGCTCCGGCATCGACGTGTCAGGATCGGAATCGATCGGACCTCTACTCTCAGCGCGAAAGCAGCAAGCACCCCGCGATCGGGCCCCCGCCGGCGGCAACGGCAGCCAACTGATGTCGCACGACCTGGCGATCTCCAGCCTGGCCGCGCAACTGCAGACAGGCCTCATGCACGACCCAATACCCATGCATCCGTCCCGCGGATAGCTGCCCGCCATAGGTGTTGAGCGGCAGGTCTCCGTCAAGGGCTATGCGAGTCGCGTCTTCAACGAATGGACCGGACTCGCCTTCGCCGCAGAACCCCAGTGCCTCGAGCCACGCGAGCGTAAGAAAAGTAAATCCGTCGTAAAGCTCTGCAAAGTCCACATCGGCAGGCTTGAGATCCGTCCGCGACCAGAGTTCCTGGGCGGCATCGACCGAGGCCATTTTCGGAAAGTCCGGTCGCTGATACCATCCGCCCCGACCTGTGGCCCCACCCATCGCCTGAACTCGAACGGGATGATCACAGCCTGCCTCGTGGTCGACGGTCGACACGACCATGGCAATCGATCCGTCGATTGGTACGTCGCAATCGAGCAGACCGAAGGGATCGGACACGGGTCGAGCCGAAAGGTAGTCGTTCATTGAGATTGGCTCGCGGTAGGCGGCAAGAGGGTTCAATGCAGCATTGGCGCGGCTGTTAATCGCGAGCGCGCCAAGCTGTTCCTTGGTCGTTCCGTAGAGGTGCATATGACGCTGACAGTGAAGAGCCAGCCAATTGGCGGCGGAATAGGCGTGATTGGCGAGAAGGTCGCTGGCCCCCGCCATCGGGCCGACCGTTCGCATGGGCTCCAAAGGGGTCGAACGCGAGGGGTCGACCGGCTCGGACGGCGGAACCATCGCGCCTCCCAGCATCTGCACCGTTCGATAGACCAGAACATGTCGCGCGCGCCCTTCGGAAACGGCGACGCAAGCAGACATCAATGGCGACAAAAGTCCGCCATGATCGATGCCCGTCCTGATCTCGGGCGCGGCGATGCCGAGTGCGGCTTTCAATTCGGCGGCAGGGGTCTCGCCGAGCGTCGCGATTCCGTCGATATCCACCGGCGCGATCCCGGCGTCCTCGATCGCAGCTCGCGAAGATTCCTCGGTCAAGTCGAGGCCAGGGAACCCGAGCCGGCGACCAATTCGCGAGATCCCGATTCCAGAAATAATCGACCGCTGCTCGAGTGGGCGCATGACGAATTCACCTTAGCGCGCTTCCGAGCCCATGCGCGATGAGTAAAGAGACCGGTTTTGAGACCCTTCCGCCTCGCATGCTTCCAGCCCTCAACGACGACAATCGTGCCTTCTGGACCGGCGGTTCGGAAGGCCGGCTGATGATCCTTCGCTGCCAGACATGCGAAATCTGGGTGCACCCCACGACATCAACTTGTCCGAAGGGCCACGAGGCGCTCGTGCCGACACAGGCAAGCGGACGGGGGCTGATCTGGACCTACACGGTGAACCGGCACCCCTTTCACCCGAGCGTACCGGTTCCCTATATCGTGGCGATCGTCGAACTCGCCGAGCAGGCGGACCTCCGCATCGTCGCAAACATCATTGGATGTCGACCGGAGGACATGTCCGTTGGCATGAGCGTGCGCGTCTCCTTCGAAGAGCAGGGCGAGGTCTTCGTCCCGGTCTTTGCGCCCGAGTGAGGCTCGCAGCAAGCCTCAGCTCGCCAGTTTCGATCTCGACCATAAAAAGAAGCAAGTGATTGCCAGACTCGGCCTCCACCTTGCTTTGCGCGTGCTCGACCGTGTAAAATTATCAAACGACTGTTGTCCGAAAAAGAGCTGGGATCGGCGATTGGGCAGCCTGCGCTGGCGAGAGGAGTGACATGGAGCCGATGCTGGAAGGTCTCAAGGTGATTGAGCTCGCCGAGTGGGCATTCGTCCCCTCGGCGGGTGCCGTGTTGGCAGACTGGGGAGCCGACGTCATCAAGGTCGAACATCCGACGCGCGGAGACGCGCTACGCGGACTGATGCTGCCTGGGGGTGCCGACGACTTCCATCACATGATGGAGCAGATGAATCGGGGTAAACGAAGTATCGGACTCGATGTCGCTCGCCCGGACGGGCGCCAGGTCCTGCTCGATTTGATCGTCGAAGCGGATGTCTTCGTGACCAGCCTTCGCGAACCAGCCCGCAAGCGACTCGCCGTGACCTATGAAGATCTGTCGAAGATAAATCCCCGACTCGTCTACGCGCGAGGTCACGGACAGGGAGCGCGTGGGCCTGACGCCGACAAACCGGGCTTCGACGGACACACCTGGTGGGCTCGCGGGGGCGTGACCCATTTGTTGTCGCCGGGCGACACTCCGTCTGTCGCTGGCCGTCCTGCGTTTGGCGATGTCATCACGGGCATGTTTCTCGCCGGTGGAATCGCAGCGGCCCTGGTTCGACGCAGCATCAGCGGCAAGGGTGGGCTGGTGGACGTGTCACTTCTCAATTCGGCCACCTGGATCTTGGCGCCCGACCTCGTCTCCAGTTTCCTGGCCGGACAGAACCCGCCAAAGGCCGGTCAGGGCGCACCGATGATCGCCAATCCTTTGATCGGCATGCATCGAACGGCCGATGACCGTTATGTCACGCTGATGATGCTCCAGGCCGACCGCTACTGGCCCGGCTTCTGTCGCGCACTCGCACGCGAGGACTTGATCGAGGACCCTCGATTCGACGGGATGCGGTCGCGCGCTCAGAATGGCCAGGAACTCGTTGACATTATCCGCGAGGCCTTCGCGTCGGCTCCCCTCGAAGAGTGGAAGGAGCGGCTGGACCGCGAAGACTGCGTCTTTGCGCCAATGCAGACGCCGCTCGAGGTCGTGAACGATCCCCAGACCGTCGAGAACGACTACCTCCCACGCCATCCCAGTCATCCGCGTGCTCGACTCTCGGCAAGCCCCGTACAGTACAACGGAGAGCCCGTCGAATTCCGATCTGGCGCACCCGAGCTCGGCCAAGATACCGAGGCGATCCTGCTCGATCTCGGTCGAAACTGGGACGAGATCAAACGGCTGAAAGAGGAAAAGGTGATCGGTTGAGCCAGCAAGTCCAACCGCCTTCGGAACTCGAAACAAGGGTAGAACTCGAAGTGCCCTGCCCGACTATGAATGGAGAACGCAAATGATGGATCGATTCAATTACAGCGGACGTCGCGTCGTGGTTACCGGCGCCGCCTCTGGAATGGGTGATGCTACCACCCGTCTGCTCTGCGAACTCGGCGCGGAGGTCTGGGCGCTCGACGTAAATGATGTGACGGCGCCGGCGAAAGCCTTCTTGCGTATCGACCTGCGTGATCCGGCCACAGTACAGGTGGCGGCGGCTGAAATCGAAGGACCCGTCCATGCAATTTTTCATTGTGCGGGCCTACCTGGCGCTCCATTTTCAAACCTCGACACGATATTAGTCAACTTTATCGGGGCGCGACTCTTGACGGAATCTCTGTTGCCGCAGATGGAACCGGGTAGCGCGATCGCGAGCGTCGCGTCCGTTGCCGGCATGGGATACCTGATGAATATGGCGAATGTGAAGCAACTGCTTGAGACGGAAGACTTCGAATCCGCACGTACGTGGTGCGAGGCGAATCCTGAGATCGCAAACGGCTACCCATTCTCGAAGGAGTGCATCATCGTCTACTCGCTGATGCAAGCGAGGCGACTGGCGGAGCGCGGAATCCGCATCAATACCATCAGCCCGGGGATCACGGAAACGCCGATGCTTCCGGCCTTTTACGATCAGGTTGGCAAGGATTGGATGGACGCCAATTTCCGCGGATTTCTTGGCCGATACGCCAAGGCGGAAGAACAAGCTTGGCCCTTGGCATTCCTCAATAGCGACGCCGCAAGCTTCATTAGCGGTGTGAACATCTTCGTCGACGCGGGATATACTGGCGCGCTTTTTACGGGTGAGATCGCGCCGCCGCCGCCGCCGAGCGCCTAAAGAGGAAACGAACGCTCTATGATTCGTCGGCGGCGAGCCGTTTTAAAAGAATCGCTCGTTCCGGGCACGCCCCAGCTGCGGTACGCGCCTCGCCCGTGAGCTCGGGGCCAACAATCGAAATGAGTACCTGCCCATATCCCCGTTCGTCATCCGTGAATACACTCGGCGCCAAGTCGTAACAGCGACCGTGTCCGGTACAGAGATCGTGGTCAATCTCGACACCGATTTTCAGACTCATCGCGTTCCACTCCATACCAGGGGTAGATATTGCACTTCGCGAATACCGGTGCTGTAGGTCGGTGTCTCGCCTTCCTTGATCTGATAATTCGGGATGCGCCGATGCCATTCCTCCATCGCCACACGCATCTCCATCCGGGCCAGGTGTGAGCCAAGGCAGCGGTGAGGTCCCCCTCCGAATGCGATGTGGCGATTCCGCTCGCGTCCGAAGTCCACCTCGTCCGCATGCGAGAACTGTCGATCATCCAGGTTGGCGGCGCCCAACAGCAAAGTCACCATCTCGCCTTTCTTCATTTCGACGCCGCCGACAGTGACGTCCTGCTTGAGCTTTCTCGGAACCACGGCGACGGGAGTCTCCCAACGAAAGAGCTCCTCGATGGCAGCGGGAATCAGCTCTGGATCCTCGACGATGCGATTTCGATGGGCCGGGTTCGCAGCCAGGAAGGCGATATCGCAACCGAGAGTCGCGGTCACAGTATCCAGACCCGCGATCAAAATGAGGTAGCAGATATCCAGGATGTCGTTGCGGCTGAGCTTCTCTCCATCGATTTCAAAAGACCGAAACGCGTCCAGTAGATCGTCGCTCGGCGTCTTGCCTTCGCGCGAATCGAGTTCCTTCTCGAAATACTCAATCAGGCTCTGACCCGCATGCTTGCGGACCTTCACCATTTCCTCGTGGTCTTGGGTCTTGGCGTGCGGGCGAATGATGCCATCCTTCATCTCGAGAAATAGTTCAAGATCCTCAAACGGAAGTCCAAAAAGGTTGAGGAAAACGGAACCAGGCAGCGGAATGGCAAAGGAACGATTGAACTCACATTCGCCGTTGTCGATGAACTTATCGATGAGAACATTCGCCTGGCGTCGAACGTCAGGCTCCAGTTGGAGCGAGCGCCGCCGAGAAAATAGGGGATCGAGAAGCCTGCGGTAGCGAGCCTGCGCCGGGGGATCAATCTGCTGGGGAATCATGGGGCGCTCGTTGCCCAACGCGAGTTCCTCCGACATCTCGGAGGAGAAGATTTCGGTGTGACGCAGCGCCCACATCACATCCTCGTATCGAGTAATCATCGGAACATTCACGAGCGGCATACGACTAACGCCCTGCTTGAACTCACGCAGCTGTCCATACCCTGCGTGAGGACACGAGGCCATGCTTGGATCGAGCATGCCAACAGGCGCTACATCCGATTCCGGGTTCTCACTCGCCATTCGTTTTGTCCTTCCTCAGGACCGGTCAACCGAATCCTATTCTGGCTGTTTGATCAGGGTTTGCAGATGCTCGTCTACGAAGATCATGGTACGCCCGTGAAATTAGCCCAAACGCCCATGGAGACCGATTCCAACAATGAGGATGACCAAGCGGTCCGCTTCATGCTCTGATCGATCTCCCGACGGATCTCGCCATCGGCCTTCGCCTCCTGAAGCAAGCGAACTAGCGCGCCCCGCCAACCGTCCCGGCCGCGGCGCCATTCGCTCGCCAGGGCGGGACTGGAGGCGGCGCTCGCCCAGGAGGTTACCCAGATCAGCCAATTCAGACTGCGCTCCTCGTCCAGGGGCAACACCGCTTCAACCACCGCACGCAGCGCCACGAGTCCGCGGCGCCCCTCGGCCTGCATCGAGAGACGCCTTTGGGTCTGCTCATTGCTCAGCGTGAGTGCGGTGGCAAAAACCTCTTTTTTATCGCGGAAGTAGTGACTGATGAAGCCGGTCGAGACGCCTGCCTCGCGGGCAATCCGGCGAACGGTTGCGCCCACCACGCCATGTTTAGCGATGGTTCGCCAGGTCGCCTTCAGGATTGCCTCGCGCTGCGCGTCGGTGTCGACAATCTTCGGCATCCGCTCCTCGCTGAATCTCCGAAACCCACGCGCAATTGGAGGGCTTTCGCGTTCGAGGTTTTTTTAATGACAAACCTTCGATATTCAATATACCATCGAACGGCGCGGCCGTGCATTGTCGTTTTGGGTGCGAGAGCGAGCACTCATTCCAGGCCTCGCCGGCCCGACCGCGGCGCTCAGTCGAGATTCGAGTGCAGCTCATTCGGCCAACGACACCGCTGCGCGTTCTACGCGTGTGATCGAATCGGTTTGAATTGAATGAGGGACCCAATGGCAAACGAGCGCATCATCTCCGCAGATTCACATGTCGCCATCCGTGATGACGCGGTTCTCGAACATCTCTCGACAAAATACCACGAAGGCTACAAGCAGTCGCGGATGGAATACATCCAGCGGATGATGGCCCGAGCCAAACGCAAGGGCTCCGATGAGCTTCTCATTGGAGCCGGCGACAAGCCCTGGGAGGCAGCCGGACGGCCCGGAGAATATGACCCAACCGAACGCCTCAAGGACATGGACACCGACGGTGTCGAGGCGGAAGTCCTCTACTCCGATGTAGAGGCCGGTGTTTGTTTCAATACGATGACAGACGGGGGACGGCTGGCCGCATTCCGCGCTTTCAACGATGCCGCCCTGGCGTTCTCGTCCGCTGACCCAAAGCGACTCCTCGTCGTCTACTTGGTTCCCATCGTCGACATGAACGAGGCCGTCGGCGAAGTCCAGCGACTCGCACGAGAAGGCGCCCGCGCCTTCATGCTCCCCCTCTACCCTACCGATCTGGACCTCCCGCCCTATTTTGACTCGAGCTACGAGCCGCTGTGGTCGGCGATTGAAGAGACGGGAATCCCGATTAGCCAGCACGTCGGCGCGAACGAAGCGCTCTGGCACATCCTCCAATACGATACGACCCCGGCGAAGGGGATATTCCAGTCGCTACCCCCCATCTTTATGGCGGAGGTATTAGCGAACTGGATCGTGGGCGGCGTCTTTGAGCGACACCCAAAACTCAAGGTCGTATTAGTGGAAGCAGGACTTGGCTGGATTCCGTACTTCCTAGAGCGCCTTGATACCATGAAAACACGACACGGCTGGGACCACTACGAAATGCTCCGAGAGCTACCGAGTCACTATTGGCGGCAGAACATGCTCGCCACGTTCGAAGAGGACACTTACGGCGTTTCCCAGCGCCATCGACTTGGAATCGACAACCTGATGTGGGCGACGGATTACCCGCATCCTGACTCGACGTGGCCCAACTCTCAGCAAGTCCTCGAAACGCATTTTGCAGACGTGCCGTCGGAAGAGGCCCGCGCCATGATTGGAGCGACGGCCGCCCGGCTCTATCGTCTCTGAACGGAACGAATCGGGGCGGATAGACATTTCGAACCGCCATCTTCGGTCGCGGGCCGGAACAATGGGAAGGAGATCAATTGAAAGATTCTGCACGAATGGCGTTCGCTGCAGTGATCGCTTTGGTGCTGTGCTCGGGCTGCTCCGATGAATTCAATAATTCGATTCTAGAAGAAGGGCCGGGGATGGAGCAGGGGGGAGGCGATCGAACCGTCGCGGTCTTTCCGCTGGATGATGAGATCCTCACCTTTCGCCAGCGGGCACTGAATTTAGATCGATCGGCTTTCTTTGGTGACCTCCACGTTCATACGAAATACTCCTTCGATGCCTACGCGATTGGAACCCTGGCGTCCCCCCACGATGCGTATCGATTCGCCAAGGGGGAGGCGATCAAGCATCCCGCTGGTTTCGACATCCAGTTGAAGTAGCCACTCGACTTCTATGCCGTGACAGACCCATGCAATGTTTCTCGGTGTCGTTGAGGCCGCAGCCGATACGTCGACTGAATTCTCTAAGCTCGAGGTGGCCATCCCCCCGAACGATCCCGGGACGGGGCTGATGTGTCTCGTCTGGGGGCTACTTAAAAGAACCGGCGTTAGCGGTGGTATGGAAAACGCCGCTTGAATTGCCTATCCGCCGGTAATTCTGGAAGTCCAACATCGTATAAGCGCAAAGGCATCAACCATGGATGGAATTGGGGAACAAGAATCTAGTCAAGAGGGATGACGACTCGTACGTCCCTGATTAGATCAAGCACGAATGTGCGAAAGATATAGTCGTCCGTGTTGTTGGTGAAACCTACGCCGGATTCACCCGTCCAACCCGTGCCCCCTGCGTAGGGATCACCGCCGGCATCGGTCTGGCCGAGTACACGCGCGATCGCATTCACGTCGGTGCTGGTCGTGCGACTGACGAAATCGACGACGATGGCATACGTCTCTCCGGCCACGACTTCACGACCGGGTTCATCGCCGACGTCGAACACGGTGAACGTTTCGACGAGTGCGGCGGGAAGAGTGGATGTGTCGACATCGATCGGATCAATGATCGAGGTCGCGGGATCCTCATCCGGCTCGCCCATGCCATTGAGCGGGCGGACGGTAATTCGGATGATGCCGTCATCGACCGATTCGCCATCGGTCAAAATGATCCAGAACTCCTCGAACTTGCCGGTCGCCAAGACAGTGAAAGTCTGTGCAACGGCGAGATTGGCTTCGTGAACGGGCTGAGAAGTGTCCGAGGCCGTTGCCGGATCGAACTCTGCATCAACGATCAGAACGGCCCCCGATCCGCCCTCGCCGCAGCCACTCGCAAAGACAGCCATCGTTGCCATCAGGATCCAGGCGGTTCGTCTCGTTCCACGCAAGGTCGTCCCCTCTCTTCAAACATGTCGAGCCTCTCAGTTTCTTCGGTAAATCAGGGGCCTACCTTGACTGGTTGCGGGTGGATTGCCGACGGATGCGTGCAAGACGAGCGGTCACAGGGGCCGGTCGATTACTGAGCCCGGGGTTTATCACGCACCGAAATCCAAGGCGGTCGAATTCGACTCCCCGCCGTTCCCGAGCCCTTCTTGGAAGATCTATTCGGCGATGTGAATCGAACCGCTCAGGGTTTTTCGGATCCAACGATCCAGGTCGAGAAGTACTGGGACCCGCCGCCATAGGCATGGCCTAACGCCTTGCGCGCGCCGTCGATTTGATGGTCCTCGGCGAGGCCGCGAACCTGACGCGCGGCTTCGGCGAAACGGATCAATCCCGATGCGCCAATCGGATTCGACGAGAGCACGCCGCCGGACATATTCACAGGGAAATCTCCGTCCATGGCCGTTGCACCTTCATAGGTCATCTTCCAACCCTGATTCCGCTCGGTAATCAGCATCCCCTCCATCCACATCGGCTCGAACCAGGAAAAGGGAACGTAGATCTCGGCACAATCGAGCTCTTTTCGCGGATTCGAGATTCCGGCCTTCTTGTAGAGATTCTTGGCATTGTCGAGCGTCGCCTGGGGCATGACCTGGTCGCGACCCGAGAACATCGTCGGCTCGCTGCGCATCTCGGTTGCATGTATCCAGGCGACCTTGTTGGAGCGCTTGCTCGCAAGCGATTCCTTCTCCATCACGAGTGCACAGGCACCGTCCGAACTCGGACAGGTCTCGAGATATCGGATCGGATCCCAGAGCATCGGTGAGTTCGCGACCATATCGAAGGAAATATCCTCGAGTCGCAAATGAGCGAGAGGGTTTCGGAGGGCGTTTTGCCGATCCTTCACCGCGACCCGAATCCCGGTGTCGTCGGGGGCGCCCGAGCGTCGAATATATCCGCGCACGAGAGGCGCGAAGTAGCCGCCGGCCCCGGCCACGGTCGCCAGGGAAAACGGCGCCGAGATCGTGAGCGCCCAGATCGCATTCGATTCGCTCTGCTTTTCGTAGGCCACGCATAACACGCGATCGTGAACGCCCGATTGGATCATGCTCGCCGCCACCACGCCCGTCGACCCGCCGACGCTTCCAGCCGTATGCACACGGAGCATCGGCTTGTAGGCGCCGCCCAACGCGTCCGCCAAGAAGAGCTCGGGCATCATCACGCCCTCGAAGAGATCGGGCGCCTTGCCGATAATCACGGCATCGATGTCCGCCCAGCTGCAATCGGCATCCGCCAGCGCCTTTTCGGCGGCATCGCGAACGAGTCCCGGCATCGACAAGTCGAGCCGCTTGGCTTCGTAATTGGTCTGGCCGATTCCAACGACCGCCGTCAGCTCTGCCACCGTTACTCACCCTCCAGGACACAAACGAGATTCTGCTGCAGACACGGGCCGGAGGTCGCATGTGCGACCGCGCGATCCGCCTCGCCGGCGAGGATCCGAGAAGCACACTCACCAATTCGTGAAAGCCCGACCGCCATGAGTGGGTTGCCGGCCAGTGCGCCGCCGGAGGGATTGATGATCGTTTCGGACGTGAGCCCCAGCGCGCGCTCCACCAGGATCGATTGATGCGTGAAGGGCGCCGACAATTCGGCGATATCGATCTTCCCGGTCGCGACGCCCGCCTTCTCCGCGGCGATTTCAGTCGAGCGCGAGCGCTCGAGATCGCGCACGCCGAGATCCATGGGCTCGCAGATATGCTCGATGCCGCGGATCCAGGCTGGACGCTCGCAGAGTTCGGTCGCGCGATCGCCGGCCGCCAGAAGGATCGCCGAGGCGCCGTCCGAGATCGGCGGGCAGTCGGATTTGCGAAGTGGATTGACGAAGAAGGGTTCGGCCAGAATCTCGTCGACTGAATAGTCGCCGGCTACCTGTGCGTTGGGATTGGTCTTCGCGTGCATTCGATCGCGAACCGCGACGGCGGCCATGTCTCGATCCGTGAGCAAACCCGAATCGAGACAAACGCGCGCTTGCAAGCCGGCAATCGAGATCGCATCGGGCCAGAGCGGCATCACACAATAGGGATCGAGCTGAAGCGCCATCGTGAGCGGAAGATCCCCCATCGACGGCTTTCCGAAGCCATAAACGAGGGCGGTGTCCGCTTGCCCCATCTGGATCTTCACCCAGGCTTCGTAGAGCGCCCAGGCCCCGTCCATCTCGACATGGCTTTCGCTGACCGGTGGCCAGGCGCCAACGGCGTCGAGCCCCGACACGAAGGCGAAGGAAAGCCCAGCCAGGTAGTCGCTCGAACCCGAACAAATGAAATCGCATTGCGCGCCCGCGAGTCCGGTCTGGTCTCGCAAGGACTGAAGCACGGGAACGAGGATCTCGACTTCGTTTCGATTCTGTTCCCGACGAACGGAAGCGCTCTGTGTGAAACCGACGACCGCGACATCTCTCATCAGATGTGCTCCTTGTACCGGTCGTATTCGGCGTCGGGTTCGTCGATCGGCCGGAAATAGAGAATATTCGCGGTCGAAGTCGTCCATTCTTCGCGCGGCTTCCAGACCGCCTGGACGCGCATCCCCATATGAACATTTTCGAGTTCCGCATCGAGTACGTGCATCAGGATCGTATCGGCTCCATCGAGGAGCACATTCACCGTGATGTAGGGAAGCTCGAGCGGAATATTCGCCGACGGCACGCGGACGATCGAGAACGTGACAACCGTCCCCTTGTCCGACAGCTCGACACTCTCGTCACCAAATGTCACGGCATGTTGTGGGCAAGAACCGCGACTGGGAAAGTAGACCCGTCCATCGACGGGACAGCGTTGCCCGAGCAATCGGCCTTCTTGTATGGCCCGAAGGAATCGAGACGCAGACTGCCCGGCGCTGTAGTCGTAATCGAGGGAGATCGGTATTCGAATCAACGTCACAGGCTCGTCGACGTTCTCGGCCGAGTTGCCACCCGTTTGCTTCGCTTGATCTGTCTGTTCGGAACTCAATCGATTCGACCTCGCCTACCTTTTGAAATGACCCACGACCGGCTGTCAGCACTTCACGCCGGAACGAACACGAAATCCAACATCGAGCCCGTCGTCTCCTCAGCCCAGCGCACCTTCACCCTCATCCCGCTCTCCATATCCCCTTCCACGACGTCGTCGACGACATGGATGAATGCCGTGTCGGCGCCATCGAGTTGGATCAGTGCATAGGCAAAGGGATGATCGATCGGCTGTTGACGGCGGGGAGCGCCGACCCAGGACCAGCTTCGCACGACGCCAATCGACTCGACCTCGACCATCTCGTCGAGACTCTGGCCCGTGTCGGGGTCGTACTCTTTCGGTGGCACCAAAACGGAACGATCTGCTCGTCGCACGCCTAATATCCGTCGATCGCGCAGCGCCGTAAAAAACTGCGAGAGGATGGGTCCCAGAGATCGTTTATAGGTGTATTCCAGTGAGTGAGGGGCGCTCAGTGCTGCTTCGTCTGACGCGCTCATACCGCGATTCCCCACTCTCTGATTCCTCGATTGATCGCCTCTCTGCGACGGAGGATGTAGTCAAGCAGAAAATAGAACGTGTTTCAATCTCTCCTCGCGCCCTCTTCGCGTCTTTGTCGAGAAGCAAAGTTCCGCCGATTTTCTCCAGGCCTGATATTCTCTCCCGGCCTCAACACGCCGCGCGCCCTGCGAATCCCGACAGGAGATCCCCATGGTCATGTCGAAAGCCTACGAGAAATTTCCGCAACACCGAATCGAAGTCGATGAAGAACGCGTTCAGGTGCGTGTCACCCACATGGGAAAACTCCTGGCCGAATCGACCCGTGCCCTGAATCTGCATGAGGGGAAATATCCTGTCGTCGTCTACATCCCGCGCGAAGACGTATCGATGGATCGCCTACAGCGCACCGAGGAGTCGACACACTGCCCGTTCAAGGGCGACGCCTGCTATTTCGCCTGTCGTGATGTCGAGGGAACGACACCGGAAGTCGCCTGGAGCTACGAGACACCCTTCGATCAGATGGCGGTCATTCGGGACCATCTCGCCTTCTACGCCGATCGCGTCCAAATCGAAACGATTTCCGGCTAGCGATAGACCGCCAAACGCCGCGAGGGCGCGCAGTCTCTCGATCACACACCCTCGTCGATGAATCCGGTCCCGCTTTCGCTCGCCCGGGATCTAGCCTTCGGCGCGAATCGCCTGACGCGGACAGAGTCGCTCGGCTTCCTGGAGCTGCGAACGCAATTCTTCAGGAATCTCATCCATCAAAACAGTGAGCGTATCGTCTTCTTCGACACGAAAAACCTTGGGACAGGCCTCCATGCACAGCGCGTTCGCTTCACAGAGGTCGTAGTCCACAACCACTTTCATGGGTCTCTCTCCTGTTCTGTTTTCGTTTGCTTCGAAGCCGCGGATCAGAACTCTTCCCCCGCCAGCACGCAGCGACCTGAAAGAAGCCGCTCGAATCTACCAAATCCGTTTGGGAGTCGCTTCTGACGGTGTGGATCGTGGCTCGCTCAAACGCCGGGCACGATGAAGCTATCGACGATGGGCCGTTTCCCCTCGAAGTAGCCGCCGACCTGCTTGGCCACTCCTTCGAAGCTCCAGACCTCATCGACGCGAAGCTCCGCATCCCGCTTCGGGTGACCGAGAACTGCGATCTCCTTTCCCCAGACGACGAAGACGTTGCCCGAAATGTTGCTGGACGCCGGCGAAGCCAGAAAGCTGACCAGCGGCGTCACGTGCTCGGGGGCAAATTGATCAAAACCCTCTTCCGGCTTCTCGAACATTGCAGCGGTCCGACCGGTCATGGTCATCGCTGTTCGAGCCCGGGGCATGATCGTATTGCCCGTCACGCCGTATTTGGCGAGCCCTTGTGCAGCGGAGTTCGTCAGCGCAATGATGCCCGCCTTGGCCGATGCATAATTGGGCTGCCCGGGCGACGCGAAGATCGCGGCTTCGGACGCTGTACTCACGATGCGTCCGTAGACCTCGCCCTCCGACTTGCCCTTGGTCCGCCAATACTCCGAGGCATGTCTCATTCCGCAGAAATGTCCCTTCAAATGAACTCGAATGACGGAATCGAACTCCTCCTCGCTCATCGTAAAGACCATCCGGTCCCGACAGAACCCGGCGTTGCAGACCAGGATGTTCAGGTCACCGAAAGTGTCGAGCGCGGTCTGGATCATCGCCTTCGAATCCTGCCAATCCGCGACGTCTCCAAAATGCGCGACCGCTTCGCCGCCCATCGCCTGAATCTCTTCGACGACCGATTGACCCGCGGATTCATCACGACCCGCGCCCTCGGCCGAAACTCCCAGATCGCTCACGACGACGCGTGCGCCATGGCTAGCGAGATCGAGGGCTTCGACTCGCCCGAGTCCGCGTCCCGCGCCGGTAACGATCGCTACTTTTCCGTCCAACTCATTCATACTTCTCACTCTTCCTTTGTAGATCCACTCCGTTCGGAATGGCCCGACCGGCGTGGCTTTCAGATCCGTTCAATGATCGTGCCGGTTCCAACGGCCGCGCCGCAGCACATGCTGATGAAGGCCGTACCCAGTCCTTGTCGCTCGAGTTCATGAAGTGCCGTCACGACCAGGCGGGAGCCCGTTGCGCCAACCGGGTGGCCAAGCGCAATCGCGCCGCCATTGACGTTCACCTTCGACATGTCGATGTCGTTGACGCCCGCCCAGGAAAGCACAACCGCCGCGAAGGCCTCGTTCACCTCGTAGAGATCGATGTCGTTACGGATGCTCATCCCGCTCTTCTTCTCTATTCGCTTCGTCGCGTCGACCGGTCCGTCGAGCAGGTAGTAGGGATCGCTCCCGACCAGCACGTCGAAGAGCACGCGCGCACGCGGTTTGAGCCCGAGGGATTCGGCTTTCTCTCTCGACATATAGAGAACCGCCGCCGCACCATCGGAGATCTGTGATGAATTTCCGGCGGTGTGAATGCCATTATCGAGAATCGGCTTGAGCGCCGCCAATCCTTCGACCGTCGACTCCCGAATCCCCTGATCCTGTTCGACCAGGATGGAATCACCGGTTGGCTGGCCATCGTCGCCGAGAACCGGAGAGTCGATCGGCAGGATCTCGCGCTTGAAGCGACCTTCGTCGCGAGCAATTTTCGCCTTTCGTTGTGAATCGAGCGCGAATGCGTCCACGTCTTCGCGCGAAATGCCTCGGTTCTTGGCGATTCGCTCGGCCATCGTGAATTGATCCGGAGCGGTATCCCAGGGCCAATTCGGTGGCTGATGGTAGCCGGGGCCATTGATCACGTTCGCACCGAGACTCACATGGCTCATGACCTCGACGCCACAGGCAATGCCGATGTCGATCGAATCGCCCTTGACGAGCGCGTTGATCAGATGGTTTGCCTGCTGACCCGAACCGCATTGCGTATCGATCGTCGTTGCGCCGCAGGTATAGTCGTCTCCCGCAGACAGCCATGCGTGACGAACGATGTTATTCGACTGTTCACCGGCCTGCGTTACACAGCCACCAATAATCTGTTCGACGTCCGAGGGTGCGAGCCCGCTCCGCTCATAGACCGCTGTCTGAACCCGACGCAAGAGATGGGCCGCATGAATTCCGGACAACTCGCCCTTGATCATCTTGCCCCGGGCGATCGGAGTTCGGACGGCGTCGACGATGACTGCTTCTCTCATGGATCTATTCCTTTCCTCTTCTTATTCACGTGTGCGGCGAACGCACGATCAATCCCGCGATCTCAGGACGAAGTCTGCGACTCACCCAGGACCAGACCGACTGACGCGCGCATTCTCTCGTTGATCGTGGTCTGGGTCTGAAGACCGCCCGACCATCCCACCATCACGGCGAACCAGATCTGATTCAATACGTCTCCGACCAATCTCTCGCGATCCGAGATCGTCTCGTCGTCGGCGGACACGAACTCGCCGCGCAGCGCGCCGACGATCATGCGCAGCATCATGTCGTGAAAGACTCCAACGTTTCGGGCCAGAGCCGGCTCGCCGCCGGCCGCGGCCTTCAACATCGCGCGCGAAAGATTCGGTCGGCGAAGCATTCCGCGCGTGGTGATCGCAAAGAACTGTACGGCGCGCTCGCTGGCGTCTGCGCCTTTGGGCGGCCGCTGGCGAACGCGACCTTGCAGAACCCGGGTCTCGAGCTCGAGTGCGGCGACGAGCAGGTCTTCCTTGCTGCGAAAGCGCCGGTAGAGCGTTCCCATCGCGACTTCGGCGCGGGCCGCCACGTCGCGCAGGCGAACGGCTTCGAACCCGCCGTCCTCCGCCAACTCGATCGTCGACTCGATGATTCGGCGCGCCCGTTCCTCGAGCCTCGGCTCCGCAAGCTCTGCAACCATCGCCGTATTGAAACACGTTTCACCCCAGAATGAAACACGTTTCACTTCTGCACATCGCACCCGACTCGCCATGAAGGAGCCGTCGCGGGCGCGAAGCCAACGTAGGCCGGGGATGACCTACCCTGCCGCTCCCGATGGACAGCGCCCGCGACGGAGTACGCACGGATCCCCCGAGATCGCCCGAGACCATTCGGGAATTCTGTCTCTCTGTGCTCGAGCAGGGAGACCTCTCTGCGAAACTCGCACCGCCCGTCGACCGCCACGGCACCCGGTTGCCGGATTCTCGTCGCGGCCGGCCGTTCGAGATCGAGCGGCCCGCGCGCGCGGCGGGTCTGCGCATGACCGGGGGCAGCGACAGTCTCCCGCGACCCGGTGAACTCGGAGATCCGACCCACCGAATACGCTGCCTCTCCCGATTCGCTCACCATGAATTGATGGCCGTCGAACTCTTCGCCTGGGCCTTGCTGCGCTGGCCGGAAGTACCGGAGGGGCTGCGCCGCGGCTGGCTCTCGGCACTGATCGACGAACAGCGACATTGCCGTCTCTATCTGGCGAGACTCGAGGCGCATGGCGGTCGCTTCGACACGGATGACCATTCGGATTACTTCTGGCGGCAGAGCCCGACGATCGCCGCGTCCGACTCCGGGGCGAGCGCTTTTCTCGCCGCCATGGGGCTCACGCTCGAACAGGCCAACCTCGATTTCACACTGACCTACCGTGATGCCTTTGCCGAAGCCGGTGACCACGAGAGCGCGCGCGTCTGCCAGACTGTTCACGATGAAGAGATCGCCCACGTCGCGCTCGCGGCCCATTGGATCAAGCGCCTGGGCCAGCGAAACGGCGGCGAACCGGATCGAGACACCAGCGACCTCGACGGCTATCTCGCAGCCGTCCCCTTCCCTCTCGGTCCGGCGCGCGCAAAGGGTCGTCGATTCGAAGTCGGCGCACGCCGCCGCGCGGGGCTCAGTGAGAAACTGATCGAGCACGTTCGGGTCGCACGATCCTCACAGCAGCAGGCCGTGCCGAACGAAACCCTGCTGCTTCCCAATCTGGGCGCCGAGGAAGGCGAGGATTGGCACGCGATCCAGACCGAACCCCGAGTCGACCTGGCCGCCCGATTGTGGTGCTTGCTCTTCGCCGCCGATGCTTGTTTGTGCATCCCCGGAAAATCGGATGGCGAGAGCCGGAAGAATTCCTGTCGGGATCTCTGGCCGGTTGGTCTGGGGGCCGTCCCCGAGCGAGCGGTTTTCGATTGGCTCGCGAAGACGCGCGCGCCGCTCGCCTGGCTCAACACCGCAACCCTCGAACGCGAAAACCTCGCGCTCGGGCGACAAGCTCTCGCCGGCCCGTCGGCCTCCGTCGTGAACCAGGTCCACGACAAGGCGTTCGCCATCGAAACGGCGCGCGAACTCGAACTCGACCGGGGCGGGCTCGAGCGATGCCTGCGGGTGATCGATGCGGAGTCGCTCCAATCGCCGGATGCGCTGATCGAAGAACTCGACCGTGTGCTGCGCGAGTGGCCCGATTGGATGCATCGGAAGTTCACGCTCAAACCCCGATTCGGGAGCAGTGGACGAGGACGGGTCGGCGGAGACGAAACCCTGAACCGCGATTCGGTTCGCGGGGCCTTCCCGCGCCTGGCCGCGCGGGGCGGCGCCATCTTCGAACCCTGGCTCGAACGACGACGGGATCTCTCGGTGGCGCTGCTCGTGCCGACACCCGAGGAAAAAGACGCGGCCACCATTCTTCTCGGATCCCTGGAGATGCTCAACACCGCGGGCGGGGTCTACCGCGGACATTGCGGCGAGATCGATTCGCGGGGTCGCGTCTTCTCGGGGCACGCCGAAGACGAGACGTTGCGCGCCGATGCAGCCGCTGTGGCGAATCGCGCGAGACAAGCTGAATTCTCCGGACCTTGCGGGGTCGACGCCTTCATCTACGTCGACGGCGACGGTCGCGAACGGCTGCGAAGTCTCGTCGAATTCAACGCGCGAATGACCATGGGCCTCGTCACGATCGGCCTGGTCCGGCGTGCGCTTCCCGAGATTCGCGAGTCGCAGGGATTGTCGCCCGGCGAACGGCACGGATTTCTTCTGACTTTCGTCGAAACAGGCACCAAGCATCGACTCGAGGCGTTGCTTCAGGCAAGCGGCGAAGATGCGATCGCGATCCGATTGGACTCCGGCTCTCTTGCCCACGACGTTCGACCGGTCCTCGTCTTCGCACGCGACCGGAATCCGCTGCGTCAAGCCCATCGTGACATTTTCGGCTGCTAGGGTCTCGGCCATGGCCCACGACGATGCGAAGAATGTGAGTTCGACTTCGAACCCCGATGGTGAGCAGGGAGCGGCGATGACGCGAAGGGCCGTACTCTTCGACCTCGGAGGCGTCGTACTCGGATCTCCGCTCCATGCGATTCGCGACTATGAACGGGAACTCGGCTTCGAACGCAACGCAATCAATCTCGTCGCGGCCAACACCGCGCCTTCCGGGGCATGGTCTCGACTCGAGCGAGGCGAAATCGAGATGGAGGCCTTCTACGCGGCCTTCGAGTCTGATTGCGCGGCGGCCGGACTGACGATGGACGCTCGGGTCATGATGGAAAAGATGTCCGAAGCGACTGCACCCCGACCCGCCATGCTCGATGCGATTGCCGAGCTTCGTGCCGCCGGCTTTCGAGTCGGCGCACTTACCAATAATTGGGCGCACGCGGAAGACGCCGAACGAGACGATGGAACGCGCGCGCTACGAGCTCGATTCGATGTCTTCATCGAATCGAGCATCGAGGGACTTCGGAAGCCCGATCCGAAAATCTATCAGCTGGCCTGCAGTCGGCTCGAAGTCGAGGCGACCGAGGTGATCTTCCTCGACGACATCGGCGGCAATCTGAAGCCGGCCCAAGCCATGGGGATGGCCACCATCAAGGTCGACGACCCCGAGACCGCTCTGGCCGAGCTCTCTCAACTCGTCGGAATCCGCCTCGCGCAAGAGCCTTGACCTGGATCAGTCGGGGTATTCGACTCGCGCGCGACCCTTCACGATGCCTTGGCAGGTGAGTACCCAGCCGTCGTCGACCTGCCGCTGATCGATGCCACCATCGTTCATCAACATATCGACTTCGCCCTCGACGACCTTGGCCATACAGCAGCCACAATAGGCTTCTTCACAGGCAAAGGGCGGTTCGAGTCCGGCGCGTCGCGCGGCCGCGAGGATCGTCTCGCCTTCGCCGAGCTCGACATCGGTTTCGGTTCCATCGAGCTTGATCTGCACGACGGCACCGCCACTGGTATCGACGGGCGCTGCATTCGGATCCGTGCTGGCTGGCGATTCCGGCGATTCGAAGCGCTCGATGAAGACCTGTTGCGAATCGATCTCGAAATTGGAAAGACCGCTCTCGACCACATCCATGAAAGGACCGGGGCCGCAGATATAGAAATCGGCGTCCGTTCGAGGACCGATCTCTTGCACGACGAGGGCTGCGTCGACGAATCCGTGGACGTCATCGAGGCGATGAACGAGTTCGAATCGGTCTTGGAAATCCGAGAAGATCGCGGCCAACTCTTCCTTGAAGATGATCGATTGATCATTCCGGTTCGCATACAGGAGTTTCACGGACCGCGACGTCGTCCGCAACGCGGTCTTGATGATCGAGATGATCGGCGTAATGCCCGACCCACCCCCGAATAACACGATCGGGGTTTCACGCGGCTCCAGGCAGAAATTCCCCGTCGGCCGCATGACCTCGAGGGTCGAACCCACGACGACTTCGTCGTTCATCCAATTCGATGCACGTCCGTCGACGACCCGCTTGACCGTCACCTTGATTTCTGAATCGATGTCGGGCGCGCTGGCGAGCGAATAACAACGAACGATCCGATGGCCATCGACTTCGACGCGAAAAGTCAGGAACTGCCCAGACCGGTAGCTGAACCGCTCTCCCAGCTCTTGCGGAATGTCGAGTACGAACGATTTCGAATCGATGGTTTCGTCGATGACCTCTGCCACGCGAAGGGGGTGGTAGGGCCCATCCAGGGATGTCATCTGGTCTAGGTCTCCTCGATACTCTCGTTGCGACGACTTCTTTTTCGACTTCTGCTTCGTTCGCGCCCCGGACCCGACGCGAACGCGCAGCCCAATTCAAAGCGGTCGGGACTCTACCAGATCCCCCACGAAGCGAAATTCTTTGTCCGCGATCCAGCGCTATCCCGGTTCGTTCAGCCAATCGCGCGGCGGAAGGAAGTCGCTGTAGAGAGCCGCCTCGGGCGTTCCGGGCTCGGGCGACCAGTCGTAGCGCCAGCTGACCTGCGGTGGCATCGAAGCGAGCACCGACTCCGTCCGCGCGCCCGTCTGGAGCCCGAATCGAGTGCCACGATCCTGCAGCAGGTTGAACTCGACGTAGCGCCCTCGGCGGTAGAGCTGGAACTCCCGCTCTCGCTCGCCCCACTCGATGTCTCGACGGCGTTCCACGATCGGTACGTAAGCCTGCAGGAAAGCATCCGCCGTACTTCGCCAGAGCAGGAAGGCCTTCTCGAACCCGCCCTCGTCGAAATCGTCGAAGAAGATGCCCCCGATTCCACGCTGCTCGTTTCGATGGGGAAGATGGAAGTACTCGTCGCACTGCTTCTTGAAGCGCCAATAGAGTTCAGGAGAATGAACTTCACACGCCGCGCGCGCCGTCTGATGCCAAAAGATGGCGTCCTCTTCGAATCCGTAATAGGGCGTGCAGTCGAAGCCTCCTCCGAACCACCAGACGGCTTCGGCACCCCCCGATCGCGGTGCCAGAAAGAATCGAAAATTCGCGTGGCAGGTTGGGACATAGGGATTGCGTGGATGCACGATCAGAGAAATCGAGATCGCTTCATAGGCTTGCCCGGCGAGCTCGGGTCGCCGCTGGGTCGCCGCAGCGGACAATTCCCGGCCCTCGGTATGGGTAAAATTCACCGCCGCCTTTTCGATCAACGGTCCATTCTCGGCGACCCGAGGTCTCGACACGCCGCCGCCCGGCCTCGGGATCTCCTCCTCACGGAAGCGGACTTCGCCATCGAGATCCTCGAGGGTCTGACAGATCCGGTCCTGGAGCGTGATCAGGAATTCGCGGACGGCCTCTCGGTCGGGGATTTCGGACGGCGCCTCGGCCATGGTTGCGACCCTCTGCTTGGTTGCGGTTCAGGAGTGTGACGACGTGGGAGGTGCCCGAGACCGGGTGCGAAAAATACCAGATCGAGCCCTCCGGCACCGGACGTGGCTCATCCTCGCGTGCCTCGATAGACTGCGCCGCCTCTGCAGACTTTGATGCCCCTGATTCGGGAGGCGTTCGATGGGTCGTACGCGCGTGACCGATTCGAAGTGCTCTGAGACCGCTCGCAGGAAGGCCACTCTCGACCCTGGCTCTTCTCTGCGGAAATCACTCACCCGAGGATCATCGTGACCAGCCGTCCAGCCCAGCGACCCGCCCGTCCCCACTTTTCTTCCGGCCCGTGCGCAAAACGACCCGGCTGGGAAACCGGGCAGCTCGCCGGCGCGCTGGTCGGTCGCTCCCATCGAGCCGCTCCGGCCAAAGCGCGCATTCAGGAAGTATCGACTCGCAGCCGGGCCATCCTGGGCATTCCCGACGATTGGTGTCTGGGGCTGGTACCCGCGTCCGATACCGGCGCGGTCGAGATGATCCTGTGGTCCGTGCTGGGCGCTCGAGGCGTCGACATGTTGGCCTGGGAGAGCTTCGGCTCCGGTTGGATCACCGACGTCGCAAAACAACTCCAGATCGAGGATCACCGCGTCCTCGAGGCGGACTATGGCCGTTTGCCAGACCTCGCGAGCGTCGACTTCCGTCGCGACGTCGTCTTCACCTGGAATGGCACAACGTCGGGCGTACGCGTTCCGAATGGCGACTGGATCCCGAGCGATCGAGAGGGGCTGACGATCTGCGATGCGACGTCCGCCGCCTTCGCGATGGACCTCGCTTGGGACAAACTCGATGCGGTGACCTGGTCCTGGCAGAAGGCGCTCGGCGGAGAAGCCGCCCACGGCATGCTGGCGCTCTCGCCGCGCGCGGTCGAGCGACTGGAAACCCATACGCCGCAATGGCCCATGCCCAAGGTTTTTCGTCTCACGAAGAATGGCAAGCTCAATCGAAGCATCTTCGAAGGCTCGACCATCAACACGCCGTCCATGCTCTGCGTCGAGGACGCGCTCGACGGCCTGGCGTGGGCCGAGTCCGTCGGCGGACTCGAGGGTCTGATGACGCGAACGAAAGCGAATCTGGCGACCGTCGAGCGATGGGTGAAGGACTCCTCCTGGGTCGACTTTCTCGCTGAAGATCCGGAGACCCGGTCTTCGACATCCATCTGCCTGCGCATCGTCGATGAATGGACCGAAGGCCGACAGCAGGATCAGATCGCCGCGACCGTCAAGGCCGCCGCCAAGCTTCTCGACGCCGAGGGCATCGCTTTCGACATCGGATCGTATCGCGACGCGCCCCCCGGCCTACGGCTGTGGGGCGGTGCGACGGTCGAGACCGCCGATCTCGAAGCACTCCTACCCTGGCTCGACTGGGCGTGGAACGAAGTGAAGTCGAAGGTCTAACAAGAACGTCGATTCGACGCTCGAACGATGCAGCCGCGTGCGGTCCACGCGGCGACCTCGACGATGATCGACGACGACTCTCAATCCAGAACGGCGACCTTCAGAGCTTGCAGCCTCTGGAGTTGTTCCTCCTGCGTCCGCAGCCGATCCTTTTTCACGTCGAGCTCGGCGCGAAGCGACGCGTAGAGTATTTCCTGGTTGCGCATTCGCTTGCGCATTCGCACCTCCGTCTCACGAGCCAACTCGAGACCATCCTCGAGCTTGGTGGCTTTCTCGAGACTAGAGGCCAATTCGGAGCGTGATTCTTCGAGAGCGGCTTCCAGGGTCGAAGGCTCGGGGATCGAACGTGGCGCCGTTGCCTCTTCGAGCGCTCGGCGGGATCTCGCAAGTTCGCTTTCGAGCTCGGAAAGGGAATCCGTGAGGGCCTGTTTTTCCGATAGCGCCCGGTCGCGTTCGAGTCGAAGGCGCTCAACCTCGGTCTCGTGATCGCGAATCCGCGCTGACGTTCCGAGGGGTTGATCGAAGCCCTTCATCTTGCGTCGCTTGGATTTGTCGGCGCGCTTTCGAAGGGCCGTCAATTCTTCCGCCTGGCGTTTTCGCGCCTGTGATTCCCGGGATAGTTCAGTGCCGAGCCGCTTCGCTTTCGCTTCACGAGTGGTGGCCTTCGCTTCCCACGTGGCGGCACGCGCGTCGGCTCTTCGCCACAACTGAACCAGCACCAGGAACCCCGCGATCAAAACACCGCCGATCAACATCCAGCCGTCACCACTCAGCATGATCGATCCTCCGCAACCAATTTCGTGCTCCCCCTCCATGAGATCGGTCGTCGTCCAGTCTACACTCCCTCCGCGTCGCCAGCCCCCGATGCGGGCGATCGCAGGCCGGCCGAGGTTCCGGACACGACGGTCCGCGGGCCGGTGAGGAGCAAATCGAGCGTGGGGCATGCAGACCGGCTGATTCGAGCGTCCAATCAGCTTTCGAAGCGTCTCGACCCGATTCGATTCGGCAACCCCGTGACCCATGTCTACAACCCGCTTCGCCACGCGGGGCGTGGATACCGGCGCTACGTCCGCCGATTTGGAAACAGCCGCAAGCGCGTCGTCTTCCTCGGTATGAATCCAGGGCCCTATGGAATGACCCAGACGGGCGTGCCCTTCGGAGAGATCGGGCGCGTTCGCGATTGGATGGGCATCGAGGAACGCGTCGATCGCCCGTCCAACGAACATCCCAAGCGGCGCGTCGACGGCTTCGCGTGTACACGCAGCGAGGTGAGCGGAGCTCGACTCTGGGGCGCGATCGCCGAGCACTGGAAGGAGCCGGAAGCGTTTTTTCGCCATCATTTCGTCGCGAATTATTGCCCGCTGGTCTTCATGGAAGAATCCGGCCGAAATCGCACCCCCGACAAATTGCCGGCGCGCGAACGCGACGCCCTCTATGACGCCTGCAACGACCATCTGCACCGGCTGATCGAGATCCTCGAACCCCGATGGGTGGTGGGCATCGGCGCCTTCGCCGAGCAGCGCGCACGTGACGTTCTTGCCGGCTGCGATCTGCGATTCGGCCGGATTCTTCATCCGAGCCCGGCGAGCCCCAAGGCCAATCGCGATTGGGCCGGCGAAGCGCGCAACGATCTTCGTCAGATTGGTCTGTGCGACCCATGCAAGACCTGAGCACGTCTGAAGCGAACCGGCCGCCGACCACGATTGTCTACCCAATCGGTTCGCAGAGGTTATTCTCGTCGCCCATCGCACTTGAAGAAGGAGCCGCACCCGTCATGTCTCGAGTCCATGCCTCTCCAAGAATCCGATCGCGGAAATGCCCAGCGCGCCCGCTTACGAAAATTGCGCGGATCGCCCTGATCGGATTGCTCTTCTGGACCGTCCTTGCCGCCCGCGCACCCGACGCCCACGCGGAAGAAGCGGCAATGGCGAAGGACAAGATCGATCCCGTGATCGCCGCGATCGATGCCTTCATCGCAGAACACACGCCCGACAAGACCCGGGGCAAGTGGCGAAGTCGGCTCAAGAAGCCGCCTGTGTTCGATTTCGATGAATCCAAGACCTACACGTGGAAGCTAGACACCAATCAGGGCGAGATCCGGTTTCGCATGTTGCCAGGCGTCGCGCCGATGCATGTCAGCAGCACGTTCTACCTCACTCGCCTGGGTTTCTACGACACGTTGAAATTCCACCGCGTGATCAAGGGCTTCATGGCTCAGGGCGGGGATCCCCTCGGACGAGGCACCGGGGGACCCGGCTACCGGTTCGGCGGCGAGTTCAGCGAGACGGTCGTCCATGATGCAGCCGGCATGCTGTCCATGGCGAATTCGGGACCCGGAACCGACGGAAGCCAATTCTTCATCACCTTCCGAGCAACCCCGCATCTCAACAACAAACATACGCTCTTCGGAAAGGCGGAATCCGAAGAGAGCCTGGCGACGATCAAACAGATGGAAAGCCTGGCCAGAGGTCGGGGTCAGCGAAACTCGAGTCCCATCGAACCGATCGTGATCAAGAAGGCCACGATTTTGATCGAGTAGTACCCAGACGCGCGGGCTCTCGCGGACGCCCATCGATACACGAGTACCGTGGCCGCCCCGCGACCGCGAGGATTACGACCACAGCATTAGTCGAAACTCTGAAAGATCCCGTGCCGTCCGATCGAGAAGCGATCGGATGTCGTCTCGCCCACCGCCGGCTCACCGGCTCCGCCGCCGCCGTAGAGACGATCTCGCAAGAGCGGTAGAACCTCATCGCTGGATCGACCCGGCAGGACGAGACCACGCACCACGAGGGTCGGATGAAATCGCGATGCGTCCTCGATTCCAGCCTCGAAGGGAGAGAGGTCGATTCGATCCACGGCTCCTCCAGCGCGCAGCGCGTCTTCGACTCCGCTCGCCTTCGTGCGCGACGAGTCGCTGGCGAGATCGACGACGAAGAGGAAGCGACTGCCGCCTCTGGACTTCCGCTTCGAATCGAAATACCCGATCGATTGGTCCAATCGCTGTTGAAGGTCGCGGGCCGTCCCGGGGACAGGCGGCTCGTCGTGTTCTGGATCGAGCCATTTTTCCTCGCCCGAAAAGAGCGCCATCGCCAGCTTGCCCTGACTGATGGTGCGGACTTTGGATTGGCTCCTCTCCAGATCGATCAACTCGATCGTGACGTCGCTCTGCCAGTTCGACAGCCGCCGATCGCCGGTCGAGGAGTCGCCCGCGATTCCACGCGTACTGCGCTGTGGCAGCAGCACCTGGATGGCACGAAGCCCTTTTGGAATCTTCCCATCGAGTGCCTCGTAGGCGCTTGCTTCGCGGTAGAGAACATCGCCCTGCTCGAAGCGCATTCCCGAAATCGCACCCGCAAACGAAAGCGGCACCGGCCAGACCATGCCGGGGAAAAACTCCAACTCGGACAGGGTCGCGGCGCCGCCTGAAGCCCGCTCAGAACGCCGCTCAGCCACGAGTCAGCCACCCATCCCGAAGGGAACCCAGGTGTGAATGAACAATTAACATCCCTTTGGGAAATTGTTGAGGGTCCATCGAAGTACTTGATTTCACTTCAGAAACTCCCGTTTTTCAAAATCGGTCGAGGCCAAAAGTTGACATCGGCTTCGACTTTCGACGATAAACCACTCCGCGTCAGCAAACCGCCTACCTGGAGGAATCATCGTGGCCGCGCAAGTCGCCCCCCTCAGCTCTCCCAATCCCCTTGGATCCAACGCCGAAGCCGCCGCCACCGCACCCACGACCAGCCCTCCAATGACCTCGACCTCGAATCCGAGCCATTCCACGGTACCCACCGGCCCCACTGCGCAAGATTCAATGACAGCTACAGCAATCAGCGAACCCCAACATCCCCTTTCGATGGAGGGTTCGGCAGCTCTAGCCATGGCGCCGGCAGCACTAGACCCGGCTCTCCAACTGTCTCCACAAGATGACATGGATTTCCTGCTTCATCCGATGGAAGTGGCCAGGGGGCGAAAGGCCGCGGAAAATTACCTCAGCACCTGCCGAAGCGACGAGAGTCGCCGGTTCGCCGAAGAGGCGCTCGAAACGCTCGCTACGGTGATCAGCGGCGGACATTGCGACAGTCTCGAGTTTCCCTGGCAACAAGTCCGCCCGTTTCATGGCGCCGCGGCACTGACGATCCTGAAGGAACGGGGTGCCCCGGCGAAAATCGAAGCGCTTCGCTGCCGGCGAGATTCCACGCGTAGCTATCGAGTCGTTCCCGAGAGCTATCCGGCCGGCCAGAGGCAAAAAATTCGATCGACCCTCACCAAGGTCATCGCCGAATGCTCCGAGCTCGGCTTCGTCTCCAACGCGGAAGAGAGCCCTACCGAAACCCACGCCTCGAACACCAAGGCAGCCGCCAAGAAAAACCGAACCGCGGCCGGCCGACTGCTCGGCGACGGCGAGCTACGTGCCTTGAGCGCGGCTTGCTCTGCCTTCAGCAATGCCGAAGGGAGTCGAGATGCCGCTTTCTTCGCGCTCGTCAACTGCGGCCTCAAGATTGCGGAGATCACCGGCTTGACCATCGACAGTGTTCGCTTCAGCAGTAAAACCGGCGTCTGCAGCATCGTGTCCCAGAGCGGCAGCAAGGGCGCGCGACGTGTCGAGTTGAGCAATGACGAATTGATTGGCCTCGAAGACTGGCTGGACTACCGGGGCAATGGGGATGGCCCGCTGTTGTGTACGCTTGGTCGTGCTGGCAAGATCGAAGGCAAGCGGCTGACGATCGCGCTGCTCAAAGAACTCTGTGAACGACGTGGGAAGCAAGCCGAGGTCACCCCGTTCGTTCCGAATGATCTGAGTCGAAGCGCTGAATCGCTCACTCAGCATCGCAAGGCGGCGAAGAAGAAGGCTGCTAAGGAATCACGCTCGGTTCCGACCTACGCAGAACGAGCCCTCTTTGACGTCGTCCCCAATGAGAGCGAATTTCAGGGCGAAGCGATCCGATTCCCGTTTCTGGGCCTGGGCCTCTAGACCGCTCGCGGGACAACCAAAGAGCCACTCCGTAGCCAAACCACCCTGCCGAGAAATCGTTCGCTCAAGCCGCCGGCTCGACCGCCGATGCGATCGACAGGTGGGGAGAGTCGGATGGGACAATGGAGACAGGCCAACACGGGCGTGCAGCGCTACCAGAGAGTCGCGACCACGGTCCCCGTTCGAATCTCAACCGTCGATCCCGAGACCGATCCCACAACGGGCAAGACATTCTTTCGCAGCACTGAAGAGACGACGGCCAACTTTTCACAAGGCGGCGCGTACCTGCGATCGTGGGAACCTCTGGAGGCCGGTCGCTGCGTCATCGTCACCCTCGACCTTCCGAAATCCGAGGAACTTCAGCTGAGTGCCCGAGTCGTCTGGACGCGTCGCGAGCTCCGACCGGCGGCGTGCGAACAGATCGAAGAGCCCGGCTACGGCGTGGAATTCTATGGCCTCTCGAAGCGAGAGCTCGCCGTCCTCGATCGCCTGATGGATAACCTGGACTCCAAGCCGTCGTCGTCGGCTTCGTCGAGCCGCACGAAGCCGACCGCGCAAGCCTGAATTCAGATCTTGAATCCGCTGACTCAAATTGGTGGGTGACGCTGTACGCCGAGGCAAGTCCTCGCCCGGGTTTCGAGAAGACCGATTGCTACAGGCCGTGGCGAACGACCGCGATCATCGTGAGTCGGGCTCTTGCTCGATCCGCGCTGCGCGGAGGGTGGCCGGAAACAAGAAAGCCCCCGCCTGAAACAGACCGGGGCTCAAAAATCTAGAGAAGCAATCTACCAGCGGCCGCCGGCACCGCCATCGCCGCCACCGCCGCCACCGCCGCCGCCGCCGCCGCCGC
>Ga0310122_10000295_pt1 | contig 32117 bp, 24 predicted proteins | sample CB6_Bottom_1051__FD_203503 | JGI IMG/M metagenome (GOLD analysis project Ga0310122, IMG submission 203503) | Marine microbial communities from Western Arctic Ocean, Canada - CB6_Bottom_1051 | ecosystem: Environmental > Aquatic > Marine > Oceanic | place: Canada: Western Arctic Ocean | collected...
CTCGCCTAGTGCGAGGTTTTTTCGAATCTGAAGTAATAAAAAGTTTTAGGGGTGTAGCTCCAATTGGCAGAGCAGCGGATTCCAAATCCGCGTGTTGGGAGTTCGAATCTCTCCACCCCTGCCATATTTGAAGCCTCAGCAGAAATGCTGGGGCTTTTTTACGTCTGTTGCTTATTCGAAGCAATGTTGTGAGCTGGAACGCCAGCCCAGTCGAATCTCCGGAGTGCCGGCTCAGTCCACCCCTACCATATATAAGGCTCTAGACTGCGCGTCCCAGCAGAAATGCTAAAGCCTTTTTACTTTCTAAATCTAATATACGCTATTAGCAGAGCAGTGGATTCCCCGACTTACCAAAACAGCGCATGTTGTAGTCTAAACTTCTACCCCTGGCATATACAAAGCCTCAGCAGAAATGCTGAGGCTTTTTTGCATCTGTTGCTTCTAGAAGCAATGTTGGGATAACTAGGCGAGCCCCAAGTTCAGGTTCGCCAGCCCAGTCGACTCTCCGGAGCACCGCCTCAGTTCAGTCCTACCATATTTAAGGCTCTAGACTGCGCGTCTCGGCAGAAATGCTAGAGCTTTTTTATGCCTGTCACCTTTAATGTAACGCTAGAAGTATTAAGTGCTCCTCTAGCTCCCCCTATTTAATCGAATCGCTTAATACCTTGCCGTATTTTAAGGCTTAGTCGAACACTAGAAGCTTTCGTTCAGCACTCATCTTGCTCCGTAGTTTCTGGTAGTGACTAAAGCTATACCTGTTAGGCCTTGAGTCTCTTTATTTTTCCGGAAGGAACGCTTATACAACTGAAGTCTGTTCTAAAGTGGGTAGACTCGCTAGCGCTGCAAAAAAAACGAGTTCTTTGCATAGCCTCACTTCCGGAAAGATTGCTGGCTAAGAGCGTTTTATCATATCGTCGGCAGTGTGATTAAACACCATTCGTCTTCGCTTTAGTCCCGATTAAATCTAATGTTTACCCAACATAAAGGCTTTTGGTTGCTTCAATAACAGTGCAGTAAACGCCGTGGTAAGTTCTGTTGTTTATGTATACCTTTCAACTAGATCTTCAGCGAGGAAATCGGCGAATCTGACTTTCATTAGATATAAAAAAGGCCACCTAAATTAGGCAGCCTAGTTTGATATTTTGAGATGTTAATCTAACTCTTTCTCAGCTTGTTTCGCTTTCTCTATCATCGGAGTAATTGTTGAACCTTGGACTAAGATTGAGAACACAACAACAGCGTATGTCATGACGAGGATTATCTCTTTAACATCTATTGCCTTGTCTTCAATCACCCAGATACCTGAAGGGATTGAAAGTGCCATGGCTAGAGCTAGTCCACCACGCAAACCACCCCAAGTTAAGATCTTGATTGACCAAGGGTTGTAAGTTCTAAAGCGTTTGAATCCGATATAAGACAAGAAAACACTTAGGTAGCGTGCACTTAGCACTAGAGGTACTGCGAACGCCATTAAGATCCAGTCTTCTTGGTGGAATTTGAATAACAACATCGACATGCCGATCAATAAGAACAATACGCCATTTAAGAATTCATCGATTAATTCCCAGAAGTGGTCTAAGTGATCCTCACTCTCTTTCGAGAACCCAATAAAGCGCGTCCAGTTGCCAATCATGATACCTGATACCACCATTGCTAACGGTCCTGATACATGTAGGACTTCAGCAAAGGCATAACCAGCTGTAGGAATACCTATGGTTAATAGCAACTCCATCGAGTGGTCATCGGTGTTGCTGATTAGGTAATGGAATATTAAACCTAGAACAAAGCCATAGACGATACCACCGATAGCCTCTTGGACGAATAACATGGTCACGCTACCTACGGTCGGTGCTTCTGTACCGAACGCAATGGTAAATAGGGTAACGAAGATCACTAGGCCAAAACCATCGTTGAATAGAGATTCTCCCTCGATTTGAGTAGAGATTCGTCTGGGAGCATCGAGCTTTTTCACTATTGCTAATACAGCGATTGGATCGGTTGGAGATATTAGAGAGCCAAAAAGTAAGCAATAAATTAGGTCAAATTGAATACCGATAAACTGACAGAATCCATACAGTACAAAGCCAATAAAGAATGTCGAAAATAGTGTAGCGCCAAGAGCGAGTACCGTTATTTCCCATTTCTGATCTTTTAGATTAGGTAATTTAATCCCCAAACCACCTGCAAAGAGTAAGAACCCCAGTATTCCTTTCAGGAGAAAATCTTCAAAGTTGATACTGGCAACGGTTTCTGAGGCGATGTCAGCCAATTGGAACCAATTGTTTTGTCCCGCAATGATAATTAATAGAGATAACATCATTGAGCCAGCTGTAATGGCGATGGTTGTCTGCATTTTACCAATTTTGGTATTCACGAAAGCAATAAGCATGGCAGCTGCGGACAAGAAGCATAAGGTGTAATAGACCGACATTGGGATCCCAACATGTAACAAAGTATGAATATGAATTTTCGTTGTCTCATGCTCAAATAGCAAACATTTTTTTGTCATGACTTGGTAATCAATTTCATCTTTTAGACGTCTAGACTCCTTTTTAATGTGTGGTAGGATGGAGAGATAATTAAAGGAATGAGGTTGTACCGTGGGAAGTAATGTAAGGCAAAAGATTGACGCTCTGTTGAAGCAACGAATTTTACTGATTGATGGTGGCATGGGTACCATGATTCAGGATTATAAATTGGAAGAGCAAGACTATCGTGGTGAGCGCTTTGCTGATTGGCATAGTGATTTAAAAGGTAACAACGACCTTTTGGTACTTACACAACCTAAGCTTATCAAAGATATCCATATGGAATATTTGGAAGCCGGTGCTGATATCCTCGAGACCAATACCTTTAACTCTACAACCATCGCTATGGCCGACTACGATATGGAAAGTCTTAGCGAAGAAATTAACTTTACAGCTGCAAAATTAGCTCGTGAAGCGGCAGACGAATGGACGGCAAAGACCCCAGACAAACCCCGTTTCGTGGCGGGTGTGTTAGGTCCAACTAACCGAACTTGTTCTATCTCTCCAGACGTTAATGATCCGGGCTATCGTAATGTTAGCTTTGATGAGCTTGTTGAAGCTTACTCCGAATCGACACGAGCACTTATCAAAGGCGGCTCAGATCTTATTCTTATCGAAACTATCTTCGATACGTTAAATGCAAAAGCATGTTCTTTTGCGGTTGAATCTGTTTTTGAAGAAGTGGGTATTACTCTTCCAGTGATGATCTCCGGTACCATTACTGACGCATCAGGTCGTACGCTTTCAGGGCAAACAACAGAAGCTTTCTACAACGCCCTTCGTCATGTTAAACCTATCTCATTTGGATTGAACTGTGCATTAGGCCCTGACGAACTGCGAGAGTACGTTGGTGAGATGTCTCGTATCTCAGAATGTAACGTTTCCGCTCACCCTAACGCGGGTTTACCTAATGCATTCGGTGAGTATGACCTTTCTCCTGAAGATATGGCTGAACACGTTAAGGAATGGGCCGAGAGTGGCTTCTTGAACCTAATTGGTGGTTGTTGTGGTACAACGCCAGAACATATACGTCACATGGCAGAGGCCGTTGAAGGCGTAACTCCACGTCAATTACCTGATTTGCCTGTGTCTTGCCGTTTATCTGGCTTAGAACCATTAACGATTGCTAAAGAATCATTGTTTGTAAACGTCGGTGAGCGTACTAACGTTACCGGCTCTGCTCGATTTAAGCGATTGATTAAAGAAGAGCTTTACGACGAAGCCTTGAGTGTTGCTCGAGAGCAAGTTGAGAACGGCGCTCAGATCATCGATATCAACATGGATGAAGGGATGCTAGACGCTGAAGCGTGTATGGTTAAATTCCTTAATCTATGTGCGTCTGAGCCAGAGATCTCGAAAGTACCAGTCATGGTCGATTCTTCAAAATGGGAAGTTATCGAAGCTGGCCTGAAATGTATTCAGGGTAAAGGCATCGTTAACTCTATCTCATTGAAGGAAGGGAAAGAGAAGTTTGTCGAGCAAGCTAAACTGGTTCGTCGTTATGGCGCAGCTGTCATTGTGATGGCGTTCGATGAACTAGGACAGGCAGATACTCGAGAGCGTAAAGTCGAGATTTGTACTAATGCCTACAATATTCTTGTTGATGAAGTAGGTTTCCCGCCAGAAGATATTATTTTTGACCCGAACATTTTCGCAGTGGCTACTGGTATTGATGAGCATAACAACTATGCGGTCGACTTCATTGAAGCAGTAGGGGACATCAAACGCGATCTTCCGCATGCGATGATCTCGGGTGGTGTGTCGAATGTTTCATTCTCTTTCCGCGGTAATAACTACGTTCGTGAGGCAATCCACGCGGTCTTCCTATATCACTGTTTTAAAAATGGTATGGATATGGGCATTGTAAATGCGGGGCAATTAGAGATTTACGATAATGTGCCTGAGGATTTACGTGAAGCCGTTGAAGATGTGGTTCTAAACCGTCGAGACGATTCAACAGAGCGCTTGCTCGATATTGCGACTGAGTATCTAGAGCGTGCAGTTGGAAAAGTTGAAGATAAATCGGCTTTAGAGTGGCGTACTTGGCCAGTAGAAAAGCGCTTAGAACACTCTTTAGTGAAAGGTATTACCGACTTTATTGTTGAAGATACCGAAGAAGCTCGTGTTAATGCTTCTCGTCCTATCGAGGTAATTGAAGGTCCATTAATGGATGGCATGAACGTAGTTGGTGACCTCTTTGGTGAAGGTAAGATGTTCCTTCCTCAAGTGGTGAAATCTGCCCGTGTTATGAAGCAAGCGGTAGCCCATCTAGAACCATTTATTAATGCAACCAAAGACGTTGGTGCGACTAACGGAAAAATCTTACTGGCGACCGTAAAAGGCGATGTTCACGATATTGGTAAAAACATTGTGGGCGTTGTCTTGCAGTGTAATAACTATGAAATTATCGATTTAGGCGTGATGGTTTCATGTGAAAAGATCCTTAAGGTCGCTAAAGAAGAGAACGTCGATATCATTGGTCTTTCGGGTTTGATCACTCCTTCATTGGATGAGATGGTTCATGTGGCTAAAGAGATGGAGAGACAAGGTTTTAAACTGCCTCTTCTGATTGGCGGAGCAACAACATCTAAAGCGCATACAGCCGTTAAGATTGAACAGAACTACTCTGAACCTGTGGTCTACGTAAACAATGCCTCACGTGCTGTTGGTGTGTGTACTTCTCTACTATCTAACGAACTGAAGCCTGCATTTGTTGAGAAGTTGGATATTGATTACGATCGCGTTCGCGATCAACACAACCGCAAAAAGCCGCGCACTAAGCCAGTCTCGCTAGAGAGAGCGCGTGCCAATAAAGTTGCTATCGATTGGAATGCGTATACTCCCCCTGCACCCGCTAAACCGGGAGTACACATCTTCAAGGACTTTGATGTGGCTACTTTACGTCAGTACATCGACTGGACTCCGTTCTTTATGACGTGGTCTTTGGTTGGTAAGTACCCGGCAATTTTTGATCATGAAGAAGTAGGCGAAGAGGCGAAGCGCTTATTTAAAGACGCCAATGATTTATTAGATCGAGTACAAAGAGAGAAATTGCTTGAAGCTCGTGGTATGTGTGCCATGTTCCCAGCGAACAGTGTTGGCGATGATATTGAAGTGTATACCGATGAATCGCGTACTGAAGTATTAAAGGTTCTGCACAACCTTCGTCAGCAAACCGAAAAGCCAAAAGGATTTAACTACTGTTTGTCAGATTACATTGCGCCAAAAGACAGCGGTAAAGCGGATTGGATTGGTGGCTTTGCAGTAACGGGTGGTATTGGTGAGCGAGAGCTGGCTGATGATTACAAAGCGAAAGGCGACGACTATAACGCGATCATGATTCAGGCGGTTGCAGACCGATTGGCTGAAGCGTTCGCTGAATACTTGCATAAAGAAGTGAGAAAGGACATTTGGGGCTACTCACCTGATGAGAATTTGTCTAACGACGATTTGATTCGAGAGAAGTACCAAGGTATTCGTCCAGCCCCGGGTTACCCTGCTTGCCCAGAGCATACAGAGAAAGGCACGTTGTGGGAGTTGATGGACGTTGAAAAAGCAATCGACATGTCGCTAACCACGAGTTACGCAATGTGGCCAGGTGCCTCAGTGTCTGGTATGTACTTCTCTCATCCTGATGCCCGATACTTTGCTATTGCACAGATTCAACAGGATCAAGTAGATAGCTATGCCGACCGTAAAGGTTGGGATATGTTGGAAGCTGAGAAGTGGTTAGGTCCAAACATTAACTAGTTTGAATCTATGACGAGCTTTGATTCGTAAAGTAAAAAAGAGAAAGGGTTGCTTAATAGCAACCCTTTTTGTATCTGTCGTTTGGTGATTTTAAACTAATCGAGCAACCGTCGTTTTATTCAAACAGCTCTTGATGCAGCTTTTGAATCGCTAACTTGGAGACAGATTCATCAAGCAAGAAGCACAGGTTATGTGGGCTCGCTCCGTAACAAATCATACGTAGGTTGAAGTCTTCAAGCGTGCCGAATACTTGCTTCGCATAGCCTTTGCTTTCACTCATGTTGTTGCCAATAAGAGCAACAAGGCATAGGTCGTGTTCAATATCCACAGAACACAGCTCTTCAAGCTCAATTCGAGCGGCTTCTGGTAGCTGAGGAGCACCACCCGATGTATCTGTTTGATCGAGAGTGAGTGAGACACTGATCTCTGAGGTAGTGATAAGATCGACAGAGATCTTATGCTTAGCGAGGATCTCGAACACTTTTGCGAGGAAGCCATAAGCATGGAACATATTGGCGCTGCGTAGCGTAACCATGGTTTGGTTGCAGCGTAGGGCAAGCGCTCTGAACAGAGGGGAGCTTTCAACTTGTTGACGAATCCATGTGCCACCTAGCTCTGGTGCTTTTGATGAGCCGACAAATACCGGGATTTGATGGCGTAGTGCCGGGACTAGAGTCGATGGGTGTAAGATCTTCGCGCCAAAGTTTGCCATTTCCGATGCTTCGCTGAAGCTAATCTCTGGGATAGGAGATGCTTTCGATGCGATACGTGGATCCGTGGTGTAGATGCCCGGAACATCAGTCCAGATTTCTAAACCAATCGCTTGTACCGACTCTGCAATCAGTGCCGCTGAGTAATCACTACCACCACGACCTAACGTTGTGGTGTTACCTTCACTATCAGCACCGATAAAACCTTGGGTCACGACAACTTGTTGTTGGCAAAGTGGAATCAGTTTCTGCTGCGCTAGAGCGGCAATATCTTCTAGTTGAGGTTCGGCTTTACCAAAATCATCATTAGTACGCATCACATCTCTGATATCAAAGCGAACAGCAGGAGTGCCTCGTTCACGAATGATTTGAGCGAAGATATGTGTCGACATCAGTTCGCCACATGCCACTAGGTGATCGGTGAGTTTAGTACTGGCTTGGAATGATGCTGCTTCGGCTGCACTCGCAATGTCATCGAGAATACAGTGCACATCTTTTTCAATGCTAATTGGGTCAGCTAGCTGATCAAGAATCGCGTTATGAATGTCAGTCAATTGCGTCAATAATTCCTGACGACGAGTTTTGTCTTGGACACCATTCGCTAGCTCAACCAGCAAGTTGGTGACGCCTGAGCACGCGCTGCTCACAACCAGTTTCGTATTCGAGTTATTTTCAATAATGGCAGCACAACGGCTCATTGCTTCAAAGTTGGCAACACTTGTTCCACCAAACTTAGCGACATTAAAAGAACCAGCTACATTAGATGCACTCACGATATATCTCCCACGACTTCCTAAAATAAAATTACGGTTGGGTAATCCAACATCCGATGTTTTTCGAAGAGAGTATTTAGAGCAAAAAGAGAGGAATTATTAGAATAGTAACCTCAGAAGCTCTTCACCATATAGAAATGGCGACAGTTGCCGGGATTCAGCCCGCTCAACCGATAATAAAAGTCCTGCATCCTTTTATTATCTCGGCACTGCTCCCCCTTGATGCTTTGTATTGGAAATGCGGTTCCACAAAACATCTGCCTGGGCAGTGCTCCTCTTCTGCTAGATAGCCATTTCATTGAACGTGTTTGCGGTAACAATGTCAATCCGTAACTGGAGATATTTAAAAAATAATTTTAACAATTATGTGACACTGGTGTGACCTCAATACTTTTAGCTAATTGATGACGGTATCGATTTGCTTTAGGGTGGATTGTTCACAACATTAACGTAAGGGATGTACATGTCTAATTTAACACTCACTACTGCTATCGAGAGCTTTTATCCGCCACACCGAACGTTAATGGGGCCGGGGCCTTCAGACATTTCTCCTCAAGTTTTACAGGCCTTGAGCCGTCCAACTATTGGTCACCTCGACCCGTTATTTATCGCGATGATGGATGAACTGAAACAACTTCTTAAGTATGCATTCCAAACTGAAAATGAGTTTACGATTGCTGTTTCTGCGCCGGGCAGCGCAGGTATGGAAACCTGTTTTGTTAACTTGATTGAGCCCGGTGAGAAGGTAATTGTTTGTCGCAATGGCGTTTTTGGTGAGCGTATGCGAGAGAATGTTGTGCGCTGTGGTGGTGAAGCGATCCTTGTAGATGATGAGTGGGGCAAGCCTGTTTCCGTTGAAAAGGTCGAAAAGGCATTGGCAGAAAACCCTGATGCAGTTGCTGTCGCATTTGTGCATGCAGAGACGTCTACTGGAGCGTTATCGGATGCTCAAGCGATTTCAGCCGTCGCTCGTCAGTTTGATGCATTGTCGATTGTGGATGCAGTGACATCATTAGGTGGTGTGCCACTGTTGGTCGATGAATGGCAGCTTGATGCAGTTTATTCTGGCAGCCAAAAGTGTCTATCTTGCGTTCCTGGCCTGTCTCCAGTGACTTTCTCTCAACGTGCGGTTGAGAAGATGAAGGCGCGTCAAACTCCGGTACAAAGCTGGTTCCTAGATCAAAGCTTAGTACTGGGTTACTGGAGTGGAGAAGGCAAGCGTAGCTACCACCATACGGCACCCGTGAATAGCCTGTATGCTCTGCATGAGTCGTTGGTTTTATTGAAAAATGAAGGCCTGGATAATGCGTGGTCACGTCACCATGCGATGCACCAAGAGCTTAAAGAAGGCGTAGAAGCACTAGGATTAAAGTTTGTGGTTGATGAAGAGAGTCGTCTTCCGCAGCTCAATGCGCTTTATTTCCCTGAAGGAATCGATGAAGCCAAAATCAGAACACAACTTCTAGAAGAATATAACCTTGAAATTGGCGCGGGACTTGGTTCTTTGGCTGGCAAGGCTTGGCGTATTGGTTTAATGGGTTATGGCGCTCGAAAAGAGAATGTCGCTTTGTGCTTAAAAGCGTTGCAAGACGTTTTAAAATAGCGGTAATAAACTCAAGTTCAAAAGAAAAGCGCACGAGAGATCGTGCGCTTTTTTGTGTCTAGACTAAACGTTAATATGGTGCATTAACTCTAGATTCCGTGGCGTCATTTAGCAGAAGAAATGTTGTTTTCAGCTTCCGATATTTTCTTATATTGAACCTTGGAAAAGTCTCTATTTGGGAACAAGAAGCTCGCTTCACTACGAATTTGTTCTGCTTTACTGTGATCGCCCAATCCTTGATACGCAAGAATCAGGTTGCTGTAGAAAGCAGGTCTTGGCTTACGTTTTATGATCTCTAACGACCAATCTATATAAGGTTGGATCAAGCTAGGATCAGCTTTGTAGAGGCCGATATTTAGATAGGTGCTGTATACGTCCCAATCATAGCGATCTTTCCAGACTACAGGGTTCGTTACCTGCTTAAGAATATCCGGGTTTCTGGGTTTAGAAAGTTCAAATTGAGTCAGGACATAATTGGTATGCAGCGCGCTCAACATATAGAAACTCACCAAGATCGGAACCACCAAGCTAGACACTCTAAACAGGGTTTTACTAACGATACTAAACGGCTGTTGATAGTGACGAGAAGCTCGTTGATCGACCCAGTAAATCAAGATGATGAATGTTATCCAGTGAATCGCTGAGTGGTAAAAAGGGTACTCGAGCTGAGAATGTAAGAGTATCGGTATAAATAGCGCGAGTAGTGCTAGACGTGTTCCCTTCGCTGAGCTTGCTATGCGTGACATCACCAACACTGCAGCAAGCAAGATACCGATGATTGGTACTATTCCACCTTCAACCCCCCAAAACAGGAACTCATTGTGTGGGTGATCCATTGAAGGAAGGCCGGGATGATAATTTGGGTTGAGTTGATGCTGGCGAGCTGTGTATAGCGTGTACTCGGATTCGAACTTCCCGTAGCCATACCCTGTAAATGGCTTTTCGATCATCATATCGAGCGCTTGTGGGAAAGTGTATGCGCGTGCGCTTTCTAGGTCCGCTTTCTTACTTGCAATGCTATCAGCAGTGCTGAGGCTGATTACCGAAAAAGCGACCACGATACCGACTAGCACTGATGCGCACCATCCGTAGAAGCGTTTCTTGGTCGAGAATTTGTATAGATAAGGCAGAATGCAGACAAACCCAATGACGGCAGCCAACCATCCGGTACGTGATGCGATGATGATCAGCAAAGGTACGGTTAAGGTCGGGGTTAGATATAGTAAGAATGACTCGCTAATTTTGTGATTATATTTAGCGGGCTGTCTCGCTAAAAGATACGCTGAAAGCACAAAACCAGTAGCTAAAAAGCTAGCCATTACATTCGGTTGTTGGAATATCCCATAAGGTCGATTAGCTGTTGTGTTGTAACCAAATAGATTGCCGGGTTCCAGTAAGAAATATTGCACGTAACCAAAGAGTGCTTGTATAACCACAGCAAGAACAATGAACCACAACATACGTTGTTTGTGTTTGTTACTGAATTTAAATTGCTGAAGCACCACGAATAAGGCGAAGCCCGCCCACAATCCTAGTAGTCGGCCTGATGCGGCTTGAGGAGAGGCGTTGCTGTAAAGAATGGGCAGCGTCAGTATCACGCAGCTTATTAGCAAGCCAACGGTTAACTTGGAATATTTGAGCACTCGGTTAGTCGCGAGTTGGTAGAAGCCAATTGCTAACGTAAAGCTAAGAGCTAACCAAGTGGTTGGGTTAAACGATAACGCAAGGCCTGAGCCTCCAGGATTCGGCATGAAAAAATGCATGGCTAACAAGAATACAACTGCTAAAGAAGCCAGAAATGCTTTATTGAGTGGTAGCTGAGTTACCTGATTTTCTAGTTGGGTACCGCTAGTGTGTATTGTTGCCATAAATCCCTAACCTTATAAAAACAGAGCTTGTTCCTTCTGAAACAAGCTCTGTTACTTTAACATTTTTCTGTCTGCTCGCAGGGCGCTATTTTATATAGAGCTATTTTACACCTACTTCAAATTTAACATAGGCTTAAGGAAGCGAGCAGTGTGCGAACCTTCGACTAACGCCACATCTTCAGGTGTACCTTCTGCAACAATCTCACCACCACCTTGACCACCTTCTGGACCAAGGTCTAGGATCCAGTCTGCTGTTTTGACGACATCTAGGTTGTGTTCAATCACCACTACCGTATTGCCGTGATCACGCAATCTATGTAATACCGTCAATAGTTGCTGAATATCGTGGAAATGAAGGCCTGTTGTTGGTTCATCAAGAATGTATAAGGTTTTTCCCGTGTCTCGTTTAGACAATTCACGCGCTAATTTAACACGCTGCGCTTCACCGCCAGATAAGGTTGTTGCCGCTTGTCCTAGACGAATGTAGGAAAGGCCAACATCCATCAATGTTTGTAGCTTACGAGCGATAACAGGAACAGGGTTGAAGTATTCTCGAGCATCTTCCACTGTCATCTCTAGAACTTCGTCAATGGTTTTGCCTTTGTAGCGAACTTCTAAAGTTTCACGGTTATAACGCTTACCTTTACACACATCACACGGCACATACACATCTGGCAAGAAGTGCATCTCTACTTTGATGACACCGTCTCCCTGACACGCTTCACAGCGACCACCACGAACGTTAAAACTGAATCGACCTGGCTTGTAGCCACGAGATCGTGATTCTTGGGTACCGGCAAACAACTCACGAATTGGCGTGAAAATACCAGTGTAGGTTGCAGGGTTTGATCTAGGAGTGCGACCGATAGGGCTTTGATCAATATCGATCACTTTGTCGAAATGCTCTAAGCCTTTTATCTTTTTGTGCTGCGCCGGAACTGCGGTTGTTGCACCGTTTAATTGAGTGTGAGCGACTTTAAAGAAGGTGTCATTGATTAGAGTCGATTTACCTGACCCCGATACCCCCGTAATACAGCTGAACAAACCTACAGGGATCGTCGCAGTGACATTCTTTAGGTTGTTCCCAGTCGCGCCAACGATCTCGACGACCTTTTTCTTGTCGATAGGCGTTCTTTGTTTTGGTATCGCAATTTCTTTGGCGCCGCTCAGGTATTGCCCGGTTAAAGAATTCGGGTTTTCGATGATGTCTTGCATGGTGCCTTCTGCGACCACGTGTCCACCATGCACACCCGCACCTGGGCCGATATCGATAACATGGTCAGCACAACGGATTGCGTCTTCATCATGTTCAACAACAAGCACGGTATTTCCTAGATCTCTGAGGTGAACCAAAGTTTGCAGTAGACGTTCATTATCGCGCTGGTGGAGGCCAATTGATGGTTCATCGAGTACATACATAACACCCACTAAACCAGCACCAATTTGACTTGCTAGACGAATCCTTTGCGCTTCACCACCAGACAGTGTTTCTGCACTGCGTGATAAGTTCAGATAATTCAAACCAACGTTCACCAAGAAATGCAGACGATCATTGATCTCTTTCATTACTTTATCAGCGATCTGACCACGCTGGCCGCTGAGCGACAAGTTTTGGAAAAACTCTAGTGCATCAGCAATACTGAGCTGTACGATTTCTGGCAATGTGGTATCACCAATGAAGACATTTCGAGCTTCTAATCTTAAACGCGTACCATCACAGCTAGAGCATGATTTCGTTGATATGTACTTGGCAAGATCTTCACGTACCGCGCTAGATTCAGTGTCGCGGTAACGGCGTTCCAGCGTATTTAAAATGCCTTCAAATGGGTGACGCTTGACTCGGATATCACCACGATCATTGATGTACTTGAATTCCACTTCAGTACGCCCTGAGCCTTTAAGAATGATCTCTTGAGTCTTTTTCGGCAGAGAGTTGAATGGCACATACAGATCAAAACCATAATGGTCTGATAGCGACGTTAGCATCTGAAAATAGTAATAATTCTTCTGATCCCAGCCTTTTATTGCACCTTCTGCAATGCTTAGGTTCTCATCTAAAATCACTCGACTTGGATCAAAATATTGTTGAACACCAAGTCCATCACACGTACCACATGCACCTGCAGGATTGTTGAATGAGAATAGGCGCGGCTCAAGCTCTTGCATGCTGTAGCCACACTTTGGACAAGCAAAGTTAGCTGAGAACACGATCTCTTCTTGCTCTTTATCATCCATCCAACCGACAACAGCGATACCACCAGATAGCTCTAATGTGGTCTCGAACGATTCGGCTAAACGTTGTTGAAGATCAGGACGAACCTTAAATCTGTCTACCACGACTTCAATGGTGTGCTTCTTATGAAGTTCTAATGTGGGTGGATCGGACAAATCACAGGTCTCTCCATCAATACGAGCTCGGATAAAGCCTTGCGCAGCTAGGTTTTCCAGTGTCTTTACATGCTCACCTTTACGTTCTTTGACGATCGGTGCCATCAGCATCATCTTTGAGCCTTCAGGCAGTTCTAATACCTTGTCGACCATTTGGCTGATGGTTTGCGCTGCGAGGGGGATATTGTGATCAGGGCAGCGTGGCTCGCCGACTCGCGCGTAAAGCAGTCTTAGATAGTCATAGACTTCAGTGATGGTACCGACGGTTGAACGAGGGTTGTGAGAGGTCGATTTTTGTTCTATCGAGATGGCTGGAGATAAACCTTCGATGTGGTCGACATCGGGTTTTTCCATAAGAGATAGAAATTGACGGGCGTAAGCCGACAAAGACTCAACATAACGACGTTGACCTTCCGCATAGAGAGTATCAAACGCAAGTGACGACTTTCCTGAACCTGATAAACCAGTGATAACCGTCAGCTTATCACGGGGTATGGTTAGGTTAATGTCTTTGAGGTTATGCGTACGAGCGCCTCTAATTTCTATTTTATCCATCTCAATAGACCATGTAATTTTAAGTGGCTAAAGTATTACATAGAGTGAGATTTGTGCAAAGTTTTACTGGATAAAAAAACAGTAAACAAAAAAGGGCGACTCTTTTGAGTCTCCCTTGGAATCATTTAATGTGCTGTTAACTAACCGCTAATTGCTGTTAACTCAATAGCTAAATAGCTAAATAGCTAAATAGCTAAATAGCTAAATAGCTAAGCTGATCAATAGCTAAACAGCGAGTAAGCCAAAATTAGCGATTAAGCTTCTTTTGTTGTTGAGTGCTTACCTAGCTCGATTTGTTGCTGGTCTTTTTTGTATAGGTTTTCAAAGCAGTAATTTGTTGCTTCGATGTAGCCTTCAACACTACCGCAGTCAAAACGTTGACCTTTAAATTTGTAAGCCAATACACAACCTGATTTTGCTTGTTTTAGCAATGCATCAGTGATTTGGATTTCGCCGCCTTTGCCTGGTTCAGTCTGCTCGATAAGCTCAAAGATATCTGGAGTCAGAATGTAACGGCCAATGATTGCTAGGTTGCTTGGTGCAGTGCCTGGTTCTGGCTTTTCTACCATGTCATCAACACGGAAAAGATCATCTTTAATCATTTCGCCAGAGATAACACCGTATTTGTGAGTCTCTTCCTCTGGAACTTCTTGAACTGCCACAATTGAACAGCGGAACTGTTTGTAGAGTGCAACCATTTGAGCCAGTACGCCTTGCTGTTCGTTAACACAAAGGTCATCAGCAAGCACAACTGCAAAAGGTTCATCACCCACAAGCTCGCGACCCGTCAAGATAGCGTGGCCAAGGCCTTTCATTTCACGTTGACGAATGTACGTGAAGTTTGCTGCTTCAATCGTCTCACGGATATTGATCAGCAAATCTTCTTTATTGGTGCCGCTGATCTGGTGCTCAAGCTCGTAGTTCTTATCAAAGTGGTCCATCAATGAGTGCTTACCACGGCCAGTCACGATGCACATGCCGTCCATACCGGCTTCGATCGCCTCTTCAACGCCGTATTCAATCAGAGGTTTGTTGACGACGGGCATCATTTCTTTCGGCATTGACTTAGTTGCAGGTAAAAAACGTGTACCGTAGCCAGCTGCCGGGAAAAGGCACTTTTTGATCATGGTAAGACCCTTTATCTATAATAATTATGGATTCAACCTGAATGGTTGATATTTCTGAGGGCAACTCTAGCATAAGTTATGTCGAAAATTCAGTAACAATACCTATGGTTCACTAGAGTTTTCCTCAAAATTATCGTCAGTTTAAGAGGCTGATCAATTATGCAAGCAAGTTCTGGTTTGCCCATGCAATAGCTTGGACTCTATTCTTAACGGCTAACTTGCGAAATATTTGATAAAGATGAGATTTGACGGTGAATTCGCTAATAAACAAGTCATCGGCTATTTGCGTGTTTGATGAGCCTGATTGAAGGCAGCGAATCACTTGCAGCTCTCTAATGGTTAAGTCGACATTAGTAGGGGTGGTATTGGTGCTCACGATATTTCGATAGTAGAACAACAATTGGCTTGCCACTTTTCTAGGTAGCCAATTGTCTCCATTAATGACCTCTTCAAGCCCCTTTGCTATTTTGGCTTTCTCTTCGGAGTTGTAAAAGAGACCTTTTAATACGCCAAACGTAATCAACTCCGATGTGGGAAGAGCTTTGGGGACGTTGAATAGAATGATCTCATGATTTTTCCACATCACAGGTAGGTTTGGATGAAGGTTGATTAATCGAGGCACCTCTTTGTAATCAACCAGTAAAATTCGGTTGCTCTGCTTTCGATCAAATAACATCAAATCGTCCGGTGTCATTTTGTAGAGAATAATAGATAAGTGCTTTTCTATCTCTTTTACATGTAGATAGGTGTCGTTTGGGTCGATGCACAGAAAATGCAAAGTGCGAGCGTATCGAGATTTTCTCATTGAAATTCCTTGTTGAACTGGGATGAGATTTCACGTTGTCATGCATGCTTTCGCTTCTCTAGCGCCTTAATGGTGACTTGCGTTGAATATCAATTATCAAAGTAAATGAGTGGTTTGTAAGTGGAGAAAAAAGCAACATCGCTCTGAATATCATGATTTGTTACGTTTTTATTCTTTGTAGTGAGGCGAGAATAGGAATGCGATTTATCACTGCAGAAAAGCATGCTATTCTTGTGCGCTAAAATTTTCTGAGACTATGAATTTAGACGGAGCAAATCATGGCTAGCCGTGGAGTTAACAAAGTTATATTAGTGGGTAACCTAGGTAATGACCCTGAAATTCGTTACATGCCCAATGGCGGTGCAGTAGCGAACATTACCATTGCAACGTCAGAGTCATGGCGTGATAAAGCAACTGGCGAACAGCGTGAAAAAACAGAATGGCACCGTGTTGCTCTGTTTGGCAAGCTGGCGGAAGTTGCTGGTGAGTACCTACGTAAAGGTTCTCAAGTTTACATTGAAGGTCAACTTCAAACGCGTAAATGGCAAGATCAAAGCGGTCAAGATCGCTACACAACAGAAGTCGTTGTTCAAGGCTTCAACGGTGTAATGCAAATGCTTGGCGGTCGTGCTCAAGGCGGTGCTCCTGCTCAAGGTGGTATGGGTAACAACCAACAGCAAGGTAGTTGGGGTCAGCCACAGCAGCCACAACAGCAGCAACAAGCACAACAACAATACAGTGCTCCAGCTCAACAGCAGCCGAAAGCACCTCAACAAGCTCCTCAGCAGGCTCAACCTCAATATAATGAGCCGCCAATGGATTTTGATGATGACATCCCATTTTAAGCCCTGTTTTTAATATATTATAAAGACAGTATTAAATTGGAAAAAGCCGCGTTTATCGCGGCTTTTTGTTACCTAGAATTCTTAACGCTTTATTTACAACGTCAATTTATAGTATAAGTAGCAATACGGTATAATGTGAGTTGAAAAGGATTTCGTTATTCATGAGATATACCCCGACACTAAAATTGAGCACTCGATTGGTCGCATTTGTCACTGTGATAGTGATCAGTGCGATGTTCATTCTTTTTATTGGTGGCACACTTTCCTTTAAGCGTATCGGACAGGAATATTTAGACCATTATTTGGTTGGTATTGTCGACGTTGTAGATAAAGAGATGGAAGATCCTGACGCCGCGTATTCGATGCAGCGTTGGATGCCTAAGATGTTGCAGGCGAGCAATATTGTTGAGATGAAACTCTCGAACCAGACTGGCATCGTTTATCGCTTCAAAGATACCTCCCCACAAATTGATCCCAATCGTCTTTATGAAAGAAGCTTCATTCTAGAGCGCAATGAAGGTTATCGAATCGAGTTTAAAGCATTGCCTCCCTATATTGGTTATAGCTACTCAATGGAAGCAATGTGGTCAATTACTTTGGCGGTTGCATTGATCCTTTTCTGTCTGGCTCGTGGTGTTCGTTGGTTGAAGGAACAGTTGATGGGTTCTGAGATCTTGGAAGAGCGAGGAAGAATGATCCTCGCAGGGCAAGTTGAGGCTCATGCAAAGGGAGATGAACTTGAATGGCCATACACGGCAAGTGAAGCCTTGGATGTCTTGATCGAAGAGCTGCAAGATGCTCGTCAAGAAAGAAGCCGCTTCGATACCTTTATTCGTACCCATACCTTCCTAGACAAACTCACAGGCACGGCAAACCGAGTCTTATTCGATAACAAGCTTGAATCGGCTTTGCATGAAAGCGGTGCTCGAGGTGGTGTGTTATTGATACGTATCGACGAATGGGAGCAAGTTCGTGATGTTAATGACAAGCAAATCACTGACGGCTTTATTATCGAAGTTGGCGAAGTATTGTCGAATATTGTTCAACGCTATCCTGATGTCATTTTTTCTCGTTATTACGATGCTGATTTTGCCGTATTTATTCCGCATCAAGGGGCTAAAGATATTGCTACCTTGGCGGCTCAGTGTTTAAGACAGTTAGATAAACTAACCCCGCCAGAGCCTTTAGATTCTGATAATTGGTGCCATATTGGCGTAACCATGTATACCGAAGGTGAGCGTCACAGTCAGATCATGGATGAAACGGAAACAGCATTAAAGAGTGCCCAGCTGGAGCGTATTAATAACTGGAGCCGTTACCCTAAGCAGAATACAAATGAGTTGGATAGAGGCAGTGTTCGTTGGAGAACATTATTGGATAAAGCGCTGCTTCCTGAAAATTTAGTAATCTTTGCTCAGCGATGTTATCTTATACCGGAATCTGGTCAAGCTAATGAATTACATAGAGAAATATTCACTAGAATTCAGGATCCTGATAAAGGTTTATTGAAATCGTCTCGATTTATGCCTGCGGTAGAGCAAGTGGGTTATCAAGCTCAAATGGACCAATCGGTTCTAAAGGTTTTGTTGAAATCGCTGAAAGAGTCAACTCAGCCTCTCAACTATTCGGTGAATCTGAATGTTACTCCATTTGCGAATAAACAGCATTTTAAGTGGTTTAGAAGTGAGTTGTTACAGCTCTCTGCTCAGCACCGCTCTCAGCTTGCGTTTGAGTTTCCAGAAGGGCACTTGATTGCCCATCTTGATTATATGAGACCGGTGGCAAAGATGCTGCGAGGTTTAGGGTGTAAAGTGGTGGTTGGCCAAGCTGGACGAACCATTGTTAGCACTCACTATATAAAAGACTTAAAGGTCAATTACATTAAGCTTCATCGAAGCTTAATAAAGAAAATCGATCAAAGGCATGAGAACCAACTGTTTGTCCGAAGCTTAATTGGTGCATGCGGTGACTCTCCAACTCAAGTTATTGCCGTTGGAGTCGAGACAAAACAGGAAAAGAACACCTTGATAGAGTTAGGCATTAACGGCTATCAAGGGAGATATTTCGACGAAGAACAACAAATTATCCCTTTGCCTAATCAAGCTGAAAAGGTCGCGAAAGCGGAATCTGTTGTGAAAGTTGGACGAAGAAATCGATGGCGTAAGAGTAGTAGTTAACAATGAATTTTAAAGCGATTTTAGACAAGATAAAGCCAACGAATAATAAAGACAGCTCTCAAGTTGTCATGTTAGGCAACGATGCCATTTATATTTCATCGACAGAACAAGAACCTCAAGTAACCAGCATTCCCGTGGTTAATGGGGACTGGGAGAGTGCGCTAAAAAAATCGCTTAGCAGTGAGGCGTTTACCAGTAATCGCCTCCAGCTGATTGTCTGTGCTAACTACTACCAAACCTACCAAATTGATAAACCGGACATTCCAGAGAGTGAATGGTCGGTTGCCTTGCCTTTTTTACTCAAAGATCTTGTCTCTGAAAGAGTGACTGAAATTATCGCGAGTGCGGTCGCGTTACCGACGTCGAATAAGCTGCAAGTATATGTTCTGCCTAAAAAGCTGTTAGACAAGCTTTTGAATATTGCTAACTCGGTTCAGGTTGAATTAATAGGCGTTGCTCCTGAAGATGAAATCTGGGGTTACAGTGCTGGCGAACTGTCTAATTTCATCCTTTTGCAGCGCAGCGCCAATTCACACTTTAAGCTGGGTGCGTTTGTTGAAAATACCGTTTGCTTTCAAAGAACCATCCGTAGTGTTGTTCCACCTTTAACGGGTGTTGCATCAAGCGCTCTGCAGTTAGATGGTCTTGCTCTAGAACTCCAACGCTCGATTGATTACCTTTCTTCTCAAATTAAAGGTACTCAACTTCATCAGTTGAAAATCTGCTGTGATGAGGAAGATGAGTCTGAGTTACAAGGCGCGTTAAATAACACATTGAGTTCGACCGTTTCTCTGCTCGTTGAAGGTGAGCGTGATAATTCAGAGAGTTTGTTGGTTAAGCTCGCGGCTGAAAAAGAGGCTTTTAATGTCAATCTTTACCCTGAACATCTCAAGCCTAAGAAAGAATATTTTACGCTGACCAATGTTGTTGCGAGTTGGGGGCTCGTTTGTGTACTGCTACTTGGTGGTTACTTTGTAATGCAGTATCAAGCTTCTAATCTAGACAAAGCCCTAACAGCTTTGCAACATGACTCGAACCAGCTTAACAAGCAAGTTAACCAATTGAATAGTAAGTTAACTCAGCATAAACCGTCTCCAGAGAAAGTTGCGGCAGTTGCGCGTCTCAAACGTGAGACTCAGGCTAAAAAAGAGGCTTTGAAGGCGGTCGGACAATACGACGAATCACAACAAGTCGGGTATTCTGGCGTCATGAATTCCTTAGCTAAATTAGGCCGAAATGACATCTCTCTTTCGCACATCTACATGACTCACGATACTTTAGATCTTAGTGGTTTTGCTCGTAACGCAAATGTGGTTCCTAACTGGATTGGTCAGTTTAAAAGTGAGCTTAATTTAGTTGGACGTGCTTTTGAAAAACTAAAAATTGGTCGCAATGATCAGGATGTGGTGACGTTTGAGCTAAGTACTCGCAGGGAGAGTAAATAATGCAGCAGTGGAACCAGCTCAACGATAAGTTTCTTGCATTAAGTCAGAGAGAAAAATGGCTACTTTTCGTGTGTGGTTTTGTTGGCCTATTCATGTTGCTGTTCACCTTGTTGGTTGAGCCTGCGTATCTCGATTTACAGGCTAAAAATGCAAAGACGATGAATCTGACTCAGGCAAACCAGAGACAGCAAGGTGAGTTGCTCGTTCTTCAAGCTAAGTTAAACAAAGACCCAGACAAAGACATTAATCGAGAGTACAAAAAACTGCTGGTGGAGAGCCAAGATCTGTCACTTCAGCTTTCCCAGATTGTCGATGGACTGATCACGCCTTCTCAAATGTCTCAGTTATTGGAAAGTGTTCTTAATGCCGGAAATGGACTTAAGCTCGAATCGCTAGAGTCGTTAAAACCAGAAGCAATTTCGAATAATCAAGAGACCAGTGAATATTCAGGCTACTTTCTTCACCCTGTAAGAATGGAATTAACGGGCAGTTACTTTGATATTTCCGCTTATCTTCAAGCGCTTGAGTCTCTTCCTGTCAGTTATTACTGGCGCACATTTCAGTATTCGGTCGAAGAATATCCTAAAGCTCGACTGGTGTTTGAGGTTTACACACTAGGTACTAGACAGGAGTTTATCGGTGGTTAGAACTCTTTTGTTGTCATTACTTTTTAGTAGCCAAATGGCTTGGGCCGAACAGGACCCTACAGCGCCATTAGGCTGGTTGACGCCACAACAAAAAACAACGTCAGCTAAAAAGGCGCCAACTCGTTATCGCTTACCTTCTCTAGAAAGTATTGTGTGCAAAGGCGATACACCTTGCTATGCCATTATGAATGGTCAGATTCTCGGTCAAGGAGAAACGATCAGAGGGTACCGAGTTAAGAACATAGATCCAGAATACGTCACTCTGCAGAGAAGCTCTAAGCAGTGGAAATTAGAGATGTTCTCTTTAGATGTTAAGAATAATTAAGGTTAGAGTGAAGACATGCGTAAACTTGTAGTAGCAATCCTAGTGTCATCTTTAGTCGGCTGTTCGATGGGGCATCGAGATCCCGTTGAGATCAAAGAGTCTTTAAACGAATCGATTAATGAAGCGAATAGCAAAGCGCTTCGTGATCTTCCTTCTTCGGTACAAGATGACCTGATGCCTCAGCTTAATTCGGATACCATGTCTCCGGGTATGGAAACCGTTAAGCGTTTTCGTATTCAAGCTAAAGGTGTTGAAGCGAGAACCTTTTTTGCTAGCTTGGTAAAAGGCACTGAATACAGCGCGGCTATTCACCCAGGAGTGTCTGGAAACCTTACTCTTAATTTAACTGACGTGACGTTAGATGAAGTGTTGGCTGTTGCTCAGGATATGTATGGCTACGATATAGAAAAACGTGGCAAAGTTATTCAGATTTACCCTGCTGGTCTGCGTACGGTTACGATCCCGGTTGATTACTTACAAGTGAAGCGTTCAGGTCGCTCATTGACGACCATCACCACAGGCACGATCTCTAACTCAGATTCGAATTCATCGAGCTCTTCAAGCTCGAACTCAAACTCGTCAAATTCATCCAACTCTTCTAACTCATCGAATTCGACATCGAACGGCGGTACAGAGATTGAAACGACCTCTGAAAGTGATTTCTGGCCACAGCTTGAAGCGGCAGTTGCTCACCTTATTGGTTCTGGTGATGGGCAAAGCGTAGTGGTAACGCCACAAGCCAGTGTGATTACGGTTCGTGCTTACCCTGACGAAATTCGTGAGGTTCGAGAGTTCTTAGGCATTTCTCAGAAGCGTTTGCAACGTCAAGTTATCTTAGAAGCCAAGATCATGGAAGTCACTTTGAGTGATGGTTACCAACAGGGAATTAGCTGGTCGAATTTGTCTAAGTCGATTGGCAGCGGTGGCGTTGTAATTGATCGTCCGGCAAGTACTTTACCGCCGTTAGATGCAATCAGCTCTTTGTTAGGCGGACAAACTAACGTAACGATTTCAGATGGCAGCTTTGAAGCAGTTTTGAGCTTTATGGACACTCAAGGTGACCTTAATGTTCTATCGAGCCCGCGAGTCACGGCGGCAAATAACCAGAAAGCGGTTATTAAAGTGGGTACCGACGAATACTACGTAACAGATTTATCAAGTTCGGTCGGTAGTGGTGATGACGCGAATGTCGCACCTGAGGTTGAATTAACTCCGTTCTTCTCTGGTATCTCTTTAGATGTGACCCCTCAGATAGACGATAAAGGTAGCGTGTTCTTACATGTTCACCCAGCCGTTATTGAAGTAGAGGAAGAAGTGAAAGAGCTCAACCTAGGTTCCACGACGGGCTTGGTGCAACTTCCTTTGGCGAAAAGCTCTATTCGTGAGTCTGATTCAGTGATTCGAGCCAAAGATGGAGATGTTGTGGTGATTGGTGGGTTAATGAAATCAAATACCAGTGATGTGACCTCTAAAGTCCCATTCCTTGGTGATATCCCAGCACTCGGTCACTTGTTCCGCAACACCAGTCAATTAACTCAAAAAACTGAGCTTGTGATTTTATTGAAACCGACCATTGTAGGCGTCAATACTTGGCAATCTGAGTTGGAGCGTTCTCGAGACCTTTTACAAGAATGGTTCCCTGATGAAGAGTAGCCACTCATCTTCTCCATGTAGATTGGCAGCATCTAACTAAGCTAGGTCACTTATGTATCAAGCTCACTTTGGTTTTGAACAACTGCCATTTACCTTAACGCCGAATACCGATTTATTTTATGGTTTAGCGCCTCATTTCGAAGCGATTCAGACGGTGATCTCAGCGTTAGAAATGGGCGAGGGCGTGATTAAGGTCACCGGAGAGGTTGGTACGGGAAAAACCATGGTTTGTCGGATGTTAGTCAATCACCTAAATGATTGTACTGCTCTTATTTACCTGCCAAACCCTGTGCTCTCTGGTGCTGATTTACGCCAAGCCGTTGCTAAAGAGCTGGGTTTGACTATCGATAATGAAGCAACCTTAGTTGATAATATTCAGCATAAGCTCATTGAGTTACACAACTCAGGTTTAAGAGTGGTAGCGATTCTTGATGAGGCTCAAGCTCTATCGGATGAAGCTCTCGAAACATTAAGGTTGTTCGGTAACCTTGAAACTGAAGATAAGAAACTGCTGCAAATTGTTTTATTAGGGCAGCCTGAGTTGGATGCTCGATTAGAGGCTTATCACCTTAGGCAGTTTCGTCAAAGAATCACGTTTAGTTCAACACTGAGGCCGCTGACTCTCGATGAAACGGTGGCGTATATTGATAATCGGATTGTTAAATCTGGTGGTAATCCTGAATTGTTCAGTTTGAATCAAAAAAAGGCGATTTGTCGCTCATCGTTAGGTATTCCAAGATTGATAAATCAACTATGCCATAAGTCTCTTTTGCTCTCGTTCAGTGAAGATAAGAAAAGTATCGACAACCAGCACCTGTTTTCAGCCATGCATGAAACTTACGATGTATGTAAGCCTAAATTTAAAACGCCAATACTGTGGGGTTGGAATTAATTATGAGCGTCATAAATAACGCCTTGTCTGAATTGGCAAAGAAAAAATCAGCGACTTCGATTGAAGCAGCAGTGGTGCCTAAAGTAAAAACACGCTCCCCATTGGTTTGGTTAGTGACAGGTTTCACTCTGAGCTTAGCGATGGGCGGTTGGGCGATATCACAAGGCCCTGCCGTTGAACATTCAATCTCAACTCGAGATGCACAAGTTCAGGTCTCTGTCGTAGAGAGTTCGGGAGAAGTACAGGATGTTGTTACTCAAACACTCTCATCGCCAACCAAGAAATTAGTGACGCTAGATTTAACGCCCCGCTCAGCAGAAAGCACAGTAGCGGCAAATAACGTTCAAGTTAAGCCAACGTCGAGTACTTCTAAAGCAAGAACTCCCGACGTTACGCCTAAACCGTTAAGCACGGCTAAAGCGAGTAACATTGACATTCCAAAGCCGATTTACGTTGCTAGCGTGGCAAAAAAAGATCCGGCTCCTATCTCTAATGAGAAAGAATATTCTGACAGTTCGGCAAATAGCGAAATGTTGATTGAGCAGGTAGAGCTAACACCTGAGCAGTTATCAGTGAATGCACAAGGGCGAGCTCAGAAAGCACTTGATGCGAATGATCTTACTGGTGCTTTGAAAGGTTACACCGAAGCCTTGCGTTATACGCCACGAAATGAAGAGGTTCGTCAGAAACTCGCGATTCTCTATTTTGGCAAGGGTGACACTCGCAAAGCCTACGAGCTGTTTCAATCTGGTATCAAACTTAATATCAACAGCGAAAAGCTACGGTTGGGTTTATCTAAACTGCTGGTTAAAGCTAACCAAGCAGAAGCGGCTTTAAGCCCGTTAATCCACCTGCCACCAAATCCTACTCAAGATTATTTGGCAATGCGTGCGGCATTGAGTCAAAAATCTCAGCAAGAAGACATCGCGCTCGAGAGTTACCAAAAGTTAGTCGAGGTTGATTCAGATAATGCTCGCTGGTGGCTTGGTCTTGCGATTCAACAAGAGCGTCAACTTGATTTTTCTGCAGCAAAAGAGTCATACCAAGGTGCCTTAACCAGAATTGGAATCTCATCTCAATCGCAAAACTTTGTGCGTGACCGCTTAAAAATAATCAAAGCTTTAGAGGAGAGTGGCGATGCAAATTAGATTAAGAAAAAGGCTAGGTGATTTGCTTGTCGAAGAGGGAATCATCACTGAGGCCCAAGTTGAACAAGCTCTTGCTGCTCAAAAAAGTACCGGTCGTAAGCTAGGTGATGCGCTGATTGAACTTGGTTTCTTATCAGAACAACAGATGTTGAGTTTTTTGTCTCAGCAACTCGCTATTCCTCTCATTGATTTAAGTCGAGCCGTTGTTGATGTTGAAGCGGTGCAGCTTTTACCTGAAGTACATGCTCGTCGCCTTCGTGCATTGGTGATTGGACGCCAAGGCGATACGTTACGTGTCGCCATGAGTGATCCTGCGGACTTGTTTGCTCAGGAATCTTTGCTTGGCCAACTAGGTGACTATGCGCTTGAATTCGTTGTCGCTCAAGAAAGACAATTAGTGGATGGCTTTGATCGCTATTACCGCCGAACCAAAGAAATTGCGTCTTTCGCCGAGCAGCTTCATGCCGAGCACCAAGTCAATGACGCCTTTGATTTTGATATTACTGGTGAAGACAGTGACGAAGTTACGGTCGTTAAGCTGATCAATTCGTTATTTGAAGATGCAATCCAAGTCGGTGCATCTGATATTCATATTGAGCCAGATTCAAACGTATTGCGTCTTCGTCAGCGCATTGATGGCGTGCTGCATGAAACACTGCTGAATGAAGTCAATATTGCTTCTGCACTCGTACTGCGCTTGAAGTTAATGGCAAACCTCGATATCTCAGAAAAGCGTCTTCCTCAAGATGGTCGTTTTAACATTCGAGCCAAAGGTCAGTCTGTTGATATTCGTATGTCGACTATGCCCGTGCAACATGGTGAGTCTGTGGTGATGCGTTTGCTCAACCAATCAGCCGGCCTTCGTAAATTAGAAGCATCAGGAATACCAAGTGATCTGTTGGTTCGACTTCGTCAACAGTTACGCCGCCCACATGGCATGATCTTGGTCACTGGCCCGACGGGTTCAGGTAAAACAACCACCCTTTATGGTGCGCTAAGCGAATTAAACGAGCCGGGCAAAAAGATCATTACCGCGGAAGATCCGGTGGAATACCGCCTTCCTCGTGTGAACCAAGTTCAGGTAAACCCTAAGATCAATCTCGATTTCTCTACTATCCTCAGAACTTTCCTTCGTCAGGATCCCGATATCATCCTTATTGGTGAGATGCGTGACCACGAAACCGTTGAGATTGGTTTGAGAGCTGCACTGACTGGCCACTTAGTGTTAAGTACGCTGCATACCAACGATGCAGTAGACAGTGCACTACGTATGATGGACATGGGTGCTCCCGGTTATCTCGTGGCAAGTGCCGTGAGAGCGGTGGTGGCACAGCGATTAGTTCGTAAAGTGTGTACTGATTGTAAGGTTGAGGATGAATTGGATGAGCCTCGCAGGCAATGGTTGAGCGTACGTTTCCCTAATCAAGTGGCTGTGCCATTCATGAAAGGTCGTGGTTGCCAGAACTGTAACCTAACCGGTTATCGCGGGCGTATTGGTGTATTTGAAATGTTGGAGCTAGAGCAAGACATGATGGATGCACTCAGAGCGAATGATGCGGTTGGCTTTGCTCAAACGGCAAGGCGGTCTAAAAACTACAAACCGTTGTTGGCTTCTGCGATGGAGTTAGCTTTGCAAGGTGTCGTGAGCCTCGATGAGATCATGCACCTTGGTGAAGGCGATGCTTCCGGTGCCACTGACCCAATTTATCTGTAGGGGTAGAGTGATATGCCAACGTATCGTTATGTAGGTCGCAGTTCTGATGGCAGCCAGGTTACTGGTCAGTTAGATGCGAATAACGAAGATCTTGCCGCAGAAAGTTTGATGAGTAAGGGGATTATTCCCACCTCAATCAAGCTGGGTAAAAGTGGTGGTTCAGTACTGGATATGGATGTATCGAGTCTGTTTTCACCAAATGTTCCGCTTGAAGTCTTAGTTCTGTTTTGTCGACAGTTATACAGCCTAACCAAGGCGGGTGTACCACTATTAAGGTCGATGAAGGGCCTGACCCAAAACTGTGAAAATAAGCAGTTGAAAGCGGCCTTAGAAGACGTGGTTGCTGAGCTAACCAATGGTCGTGGATTATCTGCATCAATGCAGATGCATCCCAAGGTGTTCAGTCCGCTGTTTGTCTCTATGATAGGGGTTGGTGAAAATACCGGTCGTCTAGACCAAGCTTTGCTGCAATTGGCTGGATACTATGAGCAAGAAGTAGAGACTCGTAAGAGAATCAAGACTGCGATGCGTTATCCAACCTTTGTGATCAGCTTTATTTTGGTCGCGATGTTCATTCTCAATATTAAGGTTATTCCACAGTTCTCTAGTATGTTTGCGCGCTTTGGTGTCGACCTGCCGCTTCCAACTCGTATCTTAATTGGTATGTCGGAGTTCTTTGTTAATTACTGGGGCTTAATGCTCGCGGTTATCTTTGGTCTTATTTTTGCTTTCAAAGCATGGGTTAAGACAGACAAAGGATTGGAAAAGTGGGACAGGTTACGCTTAAAAATACCCGTGATTGGTGGGGTAGTGAATCGAGCGCTACTTTCGCGATTTTCACGCACATTCGCCTTGATGCTAAAAGCCGGTGTACCACTGAATCAATCACTGTCGTTGTCTGCGGAAGCGTTGGATAATCGATTTCTTGAGTTGAGAGTTCAGGCGATGAAAGCCGCAATAGAAGCCGGTAGTACGGTTTCCTCAACAGCGATCAATAGCGAAATTTTCACCCCACTGGTGATACAAATGATTTCGGTGGGTGAAGAAACCGGCCGTATTGATGAGCTGCTACTTGAGGTATCCGATTTTTATGATCGAGAAGTCGATTATGACTTAAAGACCTTAACCGCAAGGATCGAACCTATTTTATTGGTGGTTGTGGCTGGTATGGTGCTGATCTTAGCTCTGGGTATTTTCCTACCTATGTGGGGAATGCTGGATGCAATCAAAGGCTAGGGAATGCTAAATAACCTACAACGCTCACGTTTTGTTATTTGGAGTGTCGTTATTCTTTTTCTTATTGTGGGAGTGCTCTCTGCCTTTAAAACGGTAGAAGAAGAAGCGACTAATACGGCATTGATCGTCGCGAGCAAGCGAATTTTAGAGCAAGCAAACCTGTTCAAACAACAGTATTTGTTATCGGGTGCTGAGCAAGGCAATGGCTCGGAACATCCTAAAAGTTATAGCCGAACAGGCTGGATAATGCCGACTCAAGGAGATGAGCGGGACTGTCATTATTGGCTTGAGGAATTATACCCTCAAGAGAGCATTTTAGGGCTCAGTTCACCGAGTATTGAAGATAAAAGTGATAACATACAGTTTCATTGTCGTTATCATTATAGTGATAAGTATCAGATAGATATATTACTCAAGAAAGAAAGGTTTAGTGTGAAAGCCAATATTTTGGCTTTGTGAAAATATTGACAGTTTTTGTATGGTTTTATACGCGCGCGAATGTATAATGCGCGTTAATAATTAGATGAGTAGGTAGAAAATGCTTAAGAATCAAAAGGGTTTCTCCCTTGTCGAATTAGTCATCGTCATCGTGGTCGTTGGTTTATTGGCGGTAGCTGCTTTACCCCGCTTCCTCGACGTGACAGATGAGGCTAAAAAATCAAGCATTGAAGGTGTCGCTGGTGGTTTTGCAACCGCCGTTTTGTCGGCACGAGCACAATGGGAAGCTGAAGCTAGACCATCTGAGAAGATTGGTGTTGAAACATACAATACTGTAAATTATGATGGTGTTGATTTTTGGTTAACAAGATCAAAGAACAGTAACAATGTCGATACCGATTTTAGAGATGGCTATCCATGGACTCTGAACAACGATTCGAGCACTGCACCACAAGACATTTCAGATAAAACCTGTTCTGAGTTGATGGAAAACTTGCTGCAAAATCCACCTAAAGTTGGTGCGGTTTCAGCTGTTGCTAGTGGCTCAAATTACAAATATTCAGCGCAAGCGAATTCAGGTGATGCAACGTGTACTTACGTTCAATTAGAAGGTAGTACTGAGCACAAATTCGTTTACGAAATTAAAACTGGTCGTGTGACCGTAACTTTGCAGTAAGTCTGCGTAAAATTAAACATAGAGAGAGCTTAACTATGAAAAGACAAGGCGGTTTCACCCTAATCGAACTAGTGGTTGTAATTGTTATTCTGGGTATTCTTGCTGTAACTGCGGCACCACGTTTCCTAAACCTGCAAGATGATGCTCGTACGTCTTCTTTGGAAGGCTTAAAAGGTGCAATGGCTGGTGCGGCAGGTATTGTATATGGCAAAGCTGCAATTGATGGCTTAGAGGCTATTTCTTCAGGCCGAGCAGTCTCTGGCGCTAACGGAAATGATATTAATATAGTGTTTGGTTACCCTGAAGCTACATCTGCTGGTATTGGCAATGCAGTATCAGGTTTAGCTGAAGATTGGACGGTAATTTCGTCTGCAACTGGTGCGATTGCATACGGCTTTGACAACAACACTACGTGTTTTGTAACTTACGCGATCGATGCTACAGCAACAACAGCTCAAGAGCCGAGAATTACAGTTACTTCTTGTACTGAGTAATTGATAGATACGATATTTAAGGCCAGCTCCTGCTGGCCTTTTTTCTATCCAAAGCACACAAAGATCAAAGCTATTCATATACATAATATCGTAAGCTTCGTTATCTTGTATAATCAGTATTCGCTAGGCAGTTAGAGGCTCATTATGGATAACAGCCCCATCTCCAAAGGCTTTACTCTGGTAGAGCTGATCATCGTTATCATTATCCTCGGTATTGTTTCCACCTTTGCCGCAAGTCGCTTCGCTGGAACCTCTAGTTTTTCTACCTTTGCTGCGCAAGAGCAGGTCATCTCCGTTATCCGTCAAATTCAAGTGAACCGAATGCAATCAAACGTTTCGGCTGCTAATGACAGTTTTCGTCTTGCTATTAATAGTAATTGTCTAGGTTCAGTAACTGCTTGCAGTTTGAATCTATCGAATAGCGCTCAAAAAGCACAATCCGATACCCGTAGTGATTATGTGAGAGAATCCGACATCTCATTTTCTCCTGCTAATACCATTATCGACTTTGATCTATTGGGTAACCCTTCGGTGAGCGCTGGGGTTAATATTACTATTAATTCAAATACCTCCAGTAATAACGCTCAGGTGTGTATTAATTCTCAAGGCTATGTACATGAAGGTACGTGCCTATGATTCGCTCACGTGGCTTTACTCTGATTGAAAGCATTGTTGCGATTATCGTATTGGGCATTGCGATGGTCACTATTACCAGCTTTTTGGCACCACAAGTTGCGAGCTCTGCCGATCCACAATATCAAAATCGTTCAGTGGCTTTAGGGCAGAGTTTGATGAATCAAATTTTAGCTCGTGGCTTTGACGAACATAGTGACTTTGATGGTGGTCTGGTGCGCTGTGGGGATGCAGGTGCGACCGCTTGTTCTGCTCCCAATGAACTCGGAGTGGATGGTTCAGAGGCAACCCCCGCAGCTTTCAATGATGTCGATGACTATATCGGTTGTTGGTACACCGATACTACGGAGTCAGCGTGTGTCTCATCAACGAAGTACCCGCTCGCTAATATCCTAGACGAAAATATTGAAGACAGTTATGCCAATTTTCGTGTTGAGATTTCGGTGGTGTATGATCAAAACATGGACGGAACTAACGATAATACTATTGGTACGATGAAGCGCGTTGAAGTACAGATCTTTGGTGGTGATAACCGCTACAGCGTGATTGCCTATAAGGGGAACTATTAATGAAACAACGTGGTTTTACTCTTATAGAAATGATCGTAACCATTGTTGTGGTTGCCGTCATCGGTCTCGCTATCGCAGGTTTTGTTGAATATGGCATGAAAGGGTATGTTGAGACTATTGACCGGCAAAAGGTGCAAGTGAAGGGGCAATTTGTTGTTGAGAAAATGTCGCGAGAAATCAGTCACGCGGTTCCCAACAGTTTTGATTCGAGTATTACCCCTACTTCGGCCTTTGCTCAAAAATGTCTCACCTTTTACGCTATTAAATATTCAGGCTTTTATCACCTTGACGAATCGACGGATGAGCTTGATTTTATTATCGGGCAAGACTCACCCACGTTAGATGCCGGCGATTACCTCATTATTAATCCCACCACTTATTCTGAATTTGGAGCTGGTTCGACTAAACGGATTTCAGTCTCAGGTTTAGTTTCCACGAGTAATGTGTTTACCGCTAACTCTGTTAGCCTTAGCAGCCAGTCTATTGCTCAACGCCATTATATTTACGATGAGAGTGCTTCGGTGAGTTACTGTTTAGTGAATGATACCGTTCAGAACCAAGGCCTAATTCAGCGCAATGGAATCACCGTTGCGGATAGCATCAATTATGCTCAAAGTAACTTCCGCTACGAAGAGCCAAGCTTGCAGCGAGGTGGCGTGATTCACATCGATCTTGTGCTTGAGCAAAACAGTGAAGTAAGCGTTTACCAACAAGATGTACAGGTACTCAATGCGCCATAGTAAATCATCCCAACAAGGCAGTGTTTTGGTCGTCGCGATATTTGTTATTGTGGTGATGGGCTTCCTTGCGACTTCTTTAGTACAAGTTCAGTGGTCAAATCACGATACATTGACACGTAAGCAGCTTGGAACTCAGGCTTGGCTGCTTGCACACTCCGCGAATGAGTGGGCACTTACTCAAGTTTATCCACTAACGGTTTCGCCTGCGGTTTCAACCAGTGTTAGTACTGTGTGTAGCAACTTAAACTCAAACCAAGTGAGTAGTGGTATGTCGACTATCTGTACCGTCGATGAGTTAACTTGCAGTCAGATCGGAGTGTTAGATGGTGTTGGCTTTTTCAAAATAGAATCTACTGCCATTTGTGGTTCAGGTATTAA
>Ga0310122_10000296_pt1 | contig 32074 bp, 31 predicted proteins | sample CB6_Bottom_1051__FD_203503 | JGI IMG/M metagenome (GOLD analysis project Ga0310122, IMG submission 203503) | Marine microbial communities from Western Arctic Ocean, Canada - CB6_Bottom_1051 | ecosystem: Environmental > Aquatic > Marine > Oceanic | place: Canada: Western Arctic Ocean | collected...
GACAATTATAACAAGTGCACTCTATTTAACAGGGCGTAATATGGGGGCGAGTTTCCGCCAATACAAGGCAACACGACGGCCTCGGTTGATCCGGCAATTGGGGTTTAGTTTGGCCGTGCTGCGACCTGGTTCGAACCCACCACGGAATTGATCAAGAAACGGACTGCCTGGGCTACCGGTTGTGGGTCATCCAGGTGCAGATGATGGGTGCCCGGAAGCTCTACAACATCGATGTTTGAAAATGCACGGATCCGCTCTTTGGTTTGTGGCTGCCCCTGCAGCAAACCCTCGCTGGCCATGCCCAGTATCGTCGGCGCTTCCACCTTTCGCAGAAAGGCAAGCACCTGCTCCTCAGTAAGGTATTGCGGGTTTGGCAGCCGCAAACGAGGATCAGTCCGCCAGCGAAATCCCTGCTCGCCGCGCATTGCGTTTCGAGTCGCTAGTGACGCCGCACCTGCTTTGCTGATTCTGCCAACCCGATACCGGGCGTCTATCATCGCGTCGAGATTCGGGTATTCGGTTGTCGCAGTTGCCGGACTATCTGCAAACCTGCGGATTGACCGCTGCAAACGGCCCGGGGCACTGTGTGGCTTCTCGGAATACGGGCCCAACCCATCGATGAGAAATAGACCCCGTACCCGATCTGGCTCTGTTGCTGCTGTGAACGATGCAATGGCCGCTCCCAGTGAGTGCCCAATCAGTAAACAATTTGGCCAGCCAAGTTCGTTCATGGCATCCACCACTGCCGGAATGTAATCAATGAAGTGATACCGCGCACCCCGGGGGTAATGATCAGAATAACCGTGGCCGGGAAGATCGATGGCGACCACGTCGGCATCTGCAAGCAATGGCGCGAGCCGAACAAAACTCGCCGCGTTGTCCAGCCAGCCGTGTAACGCCAGAATCGGGGCATCGCCCGTATTCCCCCAGCGCAGACCATGCAACGTCCCAGCCCCGGTCGCGAGTTCCACCGCCACCGGAGGGGAGATATTTACGCGCGGGTTCATAGATCAGGTCCCGTTGGTCTAACCATGAATTGTTCAAGACGAAAAGGCGTGAAAAGACGGTTCTGTGGCTGTTTTTCCATTGGGAAGATCGGTGTAAACTGAACCGCACGTTGCCGGGTGCAGAATTTTGCCATGTCTAAGGGCTTTCCTTCTGATTCAGGTAGGGTATAAATATAGATAAATCTCAAGCTGATGATTATTAATTTTCACAATTCTTACCATTGGCAGGATTGAAGGAGGCCATCATGGCAAAACCCGCGGAGAGAAATGATGTCCGCCCGGCCCGGGCGGTGCGGCACTCGTTTACGTTGACCGACAACGAAACCGGTGAGTCGTGGGAATTCCCCACCCTACACGGCACCATGGGCCCCAAAGTCATCGACACTCGCAAGCTTTATAGCCAGGCCGGCGTTTTCACTTATGACCCCGGCTTTGCGTCTACTGCATCGTGCAGTTCGGCGATTACCTATATCGACGGCGACGCGGGCGTACTGCTGCACCGTGGCTACGCAATCGATGACCTGGCGAAAAATACCGACTATATGGATGTCTGCTACCTGTTGTTGCACGGGGAACTGCCATCACCAGAAGAAAAATCAGAATTCGATATCAATATCAACCGGCACACCATGTTGCATGAGCAACTGGTACGCTTTTACAGCGGTTTTGTCCGCAGCGCCCACCCTATGGCCATCATGGTGGGCATAGTCGGGGCGTTGTCGGCGTTCTACCACGACAGCACCGATATTACCGACCCGATGCAACGCATGATTGCAGCCCACCGCCTGATTGCGAAAATGCCAACGATTGGTGCCTACGCCTACAAGTATTCACTGGGCCAGCCGTTTCCGTACCCAAACAATAATCTTTCGTATTCTGAAAACGTCCTGCGCCTGATGTTCAGCGCGCCGACCGATGAGTACGAAGTCAACCCGGTCTTGGCTCGCGCCATGAACAGCATACTTATTCTGCATGCTGACCACGAGCAGAACGCTTCGACCTCGACTGTGCGGCTCGCGGGTTCGTCCGCCGCCAACCCCTTCGCCTGTATTGCGGCCGGCATCGCATCGTTGTGGGGCCCTGCCCACGGGGGCGCCAATGAAGCGGTCTTGAACATGCTGCACGAGATCGGCACCAAGGACCGAGTTGCCAAATATATTAGAAAGGCCCAGGATCCCGAAGATAATTTTCGCCTGATGGGGTTCGGCCATAGGGTCTACAAGAATTACGATCCGCGGGCTGAGGTGCTGCGCAAGACCTGTCACGAAGTTCTTGAGGAGCTCGGAATCCATGATCCAACATTGGACCTGGCAATGGAGCTAGAAGAGATCGCCCTCAATGACGATTACTTCAAGGAAAAAAAACTCTATCCCAATGTCGACTTCTATTCCGGCATCATTTTACGGGCGCTCGGCTTCCCCACCAACATGTTTACCGTGCTGTTTGCGATTGGGCGGACGGTAGGATGGATTGCCCACTGGAAAGAAATGATGGAAGCCCCCGAATCGCGAATCGGCCGGCCGAGGCAACTGTACGTTGGCAGCAAAAAGCGGGAATTCACCTCGGTAGCGAACCGCGAGCATACCGACCGTAAAATCAGTTGGTCATGGTTATGGGGCGGTAAGAAAACCGCCGACTGACGTAAGACGGCGACACTTTTCAAAACACCGCAATAGACTGGAATTACGCGGTTCGTGAAATGTGTCGTCTACAAAGGCAGCCGCAAGCCTGGCGCGTATCTCTTCATCCAACGTGAGGGGGACTTCTCCCAAGTGCCCGAATCGCTGCTGGACCTGATGGGAACCTTGCAACTGGCCATATCACTCGACCTGACCGCCGATACGGCCTTGGCCCAAGCCCGTATCGAAGAAGTTCTGCAACAGCTAGAGGACCAGGGTTTCTATCTACAGTTACCCCCTTCAGACGCCGAACTGCCGACCCGCCATCTCGGGCATTAAACCGACCCCATGCTGCTCAAGGTTCTCTTTACGCTGGCCGTTGTCCTCGCTGTCGCTGTGATCTTTCGGGTCAAGAATCAACCCCAGAAACCGCCTCCGCCCGACGCTGCAACAGGCCGCTCCGGGGGCGGCATTTCCTCTCGAGCCGTGATCTACACCCTGCTGGGTCTGATCATCTCGATTTCAATATTGATCTTCGTGCTACACTGGTCTGACCAACGCCAGATTATCAACATCCGAGTCACCGACAGTCAGGGCGAGACAATAAATTACCAGGCCTATCGTAAAACTATCAAGGGGCGACGATTTACTACGCTGGATGGCGTAGACGTGACGCTCGGCGCCAGCGACCGGGTCGAGATGCTCGGCCAGAATTAAACAGAACCCGCCGCGTCAATCCTCGCACGATGTTACGGTCACTTGGCCGAGCAACGAAACTGGCTCAGGTTGGTGCCAACGTTGACATCGGACCGAAGTGTGACCAGTCGTTGGGCGAGCATTACGGCTTCTTTCGCATCCTTAATCTTTCTACCTCGGCTCCCTGGAATCTCCCCAACCGCCGCAAGTATTGATTCAAGATCACCGTAATCGTCCAGCAACTTCGCGGCGGTGCGCAGGCCAATCCCTCGAGCACCGGGTATATATAAGGAACTGTCGCCAGCCAGTGCAAACAAATCTGCCAGTCTCTCAGGTTCTACTCCGAACCGCTGGCGCACGTATTCCGTGTCGCGATCCTGCGCTGCAAAATGATCGTACACCGACACCGAGTTGGAGATTAACTGGCACAAACTCTTATCCGTCGACAAGACAGTAGCGCGGCCGCCTGCCTCAGAGACTTTCTGGGCAATACTTGCAATGAGGTCGTCAGCTTCAAAACCAGGCACCGAAACTGTGCCCACACCTTGAGCGAGAAATCGCGAGACGATCTGCCCGAGCGCCGAGCGCAGATCATCCGGCATGGGGCGGCGATTCTTTTTGTAATCGGGAAACAACGTTCCACGCCATGACGGCCCCTCATATTCCATTGCGCAGAGAGCATGGCTCGGCTGGTGACGACGCAGCGCCCGCCGCAGCGACGCGACACAGGCCTCTTCGACCGCTTCGCTGTGCTCGGTCGGATCCTCGGTCCCAGGCACCCCCGCATGCACCCGGCGGATCAAGTTCAGTCCATCGATCAGCAATGCGTGCATCGGGTCACATCCGTGCGCTGGGGCTGATCCAGTATACGGCGATTGCAAAATACAGTCAGTGCGCCGGCTGGCGCTGCACCCGTTCAATCGTATTGAAGCCACTTGATTGGCTCGCGCAGCCAGTCGAAGTCAAAGAATATAGCGCGACAGGTCCTCGTCTCCTGCCAGTTCAGCAAGGTGCTCGTCGACGTAATCGCGATCGATCATCACGCTATCACCCGACCGATCGCCTGCATCAAAGGACACAGTTTCAAGCAGCCGCTCCATGACTGTATGCAGTCTCCTGGCGCCAATATTTTCCGTCTTCTCATTTACCTGCCAAGCCACTTCGGCAATTCTAGTGACGCCGTCGGCAGAAAACTCGAGGGTGAGACCATCCGTTAGCAACAGCGCGGCATACTGCTCGGTCAACGATGCGTAGGGCTCGGTCAAAATCCGTACGAAATCGCTTGAACTAAGGGCATCCAACTCAACACGTATCGGCAGCCGGCCCTGCAACTCGGGGATCAAATCCGACGGTTTGTTCATTTGAAATGCGCCTGAAGCGATAAACAAAATATGATCGGTACGCACCATCCCGTACCGGGTACTTACCGTGCAGCCCTCGATGAGTGGCAAAAGGTCTCGTTGGACCCCTTCCCGAGAAACATCGGCGCCCTGGTGATCGGCCCGGCCGACGATCTTGTCCATCTCGTCGAGAAAAACTATCCCGTTCTGTTCGACTCGGTTGACCGCCTCCTGCTTGATATCTTCATCGTTGATAAGGTTGCCAGCCTCTTCCTCGGTCAACAAACGCGCTGCTTCGCGGACTCGAACCTTGCGGCTGCGGGTACGCTGGCCACCGAGGTTCTGGAACATGCTTTGCAGTTGCCCAGTCATCTCTTCCATACCCGGGGGGCCCATGATTTCGACACCCACAGTTGGTCCGCTGACTTCGATTTCGATCTCCTTGTCATCGAGTTTACCCTCACGGAATAGCTTGCGAAAACGCTGGCGCGCTGCACCATCCTTGTGGGCGTCTGAGGCGTCGTCATTCTTTGCACCCTCCGCCCAATCGCTGTCACGGGCGGGCGGCAACAACGCATCCAGTATTCGCTCCTCTGCCGCCTCTTCAGCCCGAGAGCGCACCCGCCCGATTGCTTCTTCTCGAGCCATCTTGACTGCCATATCAACAAGATCGCGCACAATCGAATCCACTTCCCGGCCGACGTATCCAACTTCGGTGAATTTGGTCGCTTCCACCTTGATAAAGGGCGCTTTTGCCAGTCGGGCCAGGCGTCTCGAAATTTCAGTTTTCCCTACCCCGGTGGGACCGATCATCAGTATATTTTTTGGCGTGATTTCCGCCCGCAGCGATTCATCTTCAACCTGTGCGCGACGCCAGCGATTTCGAAGAGCAACAGCAACTGCCCGCTTGGCCGCCGCTTGGCCAATGATGTGCTTGTCGATCTCCTCGACAATCTCGCGGGGTGTCATATCCGACATCAGCCGCTTCCGACCTCCAGTTCTTCAATCGTGAACTGACGGTTCGTATAGATGCAGATATCCGCAGCGATGCCTAAAGCCCGCTCGACAATGGCTCTCGCATCCAACTCGGTCTCCTCCAGTAGAGCCAGGGCTGCTGCTTTGGCATAGGCACCTCCGGCACCGATCGCCATAATTCCCTGCTCCGGCTCAATCACATCACCACTTCCGGTAATGATCAGCGACGTTGAGCGATCTGCAACGGCCAGCAATGCTTCGAGGCGACGCAACATCCGATCGGTCCGCCAATCCTTGGTCAACTCCACAGCAGCACGAACCAAATTGCCCTGGTGCTTCTGAAGTTTGCCCTCGAAGCGGTCAAACAAGGTAAACGCATCTGCGGTACCGCCAGCGAAACCGGCAATAACCTGATCTTCATGCAAACGACGCACTTTACGTGCATTGCCTTTCATCATGGTATCACCCATAGATACCTGCCCATCGCCACCAATTACAACTCGATTGTTACGCCGGACCGACAAGATCGTGGTGCCATGCATTTCGGTGGGGTTCATTTCGTTACCTCAAAAAACCAACCATCATTCGACCAAGCGGAGATAGGGTCGACGAGGTCCGCTGGATTGGACGTTTGGGGGAGACTCTTCACTGTCGCCGGCAGACTGTTCTATCTGATGTTGGGTTTCTTCCTCCTGAAAAAACATTCCCTGACCATTTTCGCGGGCAAAAACAGCCAGTACCGACTGAATGGGTAGTTTGATCGCATGCGAGGTACCGCCAAAACGGGCGGAAAACGTTATGAACTCGTTTCCCAGTTCAAGGGCTTTCACGGCCTGCGAATGCACGTTCAGAACGATCTTGCCATCTCGTATGTGGTCCTCAGGTATCACAATCCCGTCTACGCCGGCGTCAACGAGCAATTGCGGGGTCAGTCCATTATCCATGGTCCAGTCTCGAATCGCCCGGATAAGATAGGGGCGTGTCGGGATTAACTGGTCGTCTTTGGGGTCCATTGCCAACGGCTCCTGGGTATCTCAAGAATGTGCCAAAACTCCCGAACAACAGGCTACGGCCGCAATTCGCGTTCCGCTTCGCTCAAGCTGTCCTGAAAAGAACGCCGTGCAAACAGGCGCTTACCATAGTCCTCCAGCCTTTTCCCCTGCTTAGGCAGGTTGATGCCAAGTGAAGGCAATCGCCACAACAACGGCGCGACGTAACAATCGACCAGAGTGAGATCATTGCCCAGAAGATATTCCTGGTTGGCGAACACTTGGGACATTGCCAACAATCCGTCCCACAGCACCTTGCGTGATTTCTGATCCAGTTTCTGACCCGCAGCAAGGCGGTTTTGAAGATCGTCCAGCCAATCACGCTGCAACCGTGAAATCAACAACCGCGTCCGCCCCCTGCCAACCGGATCGATAGGCATCAACGGGGGGTGTGGAAGTCGCTCATCAAGATACTCGATAATGACCCCAGCACTGTAAAGCACGAGGTCTCGATCAACCAGCGTCGGTGACTCTCCGTAGGGATTCAATTCGGCGAGTTCCTGCTCAACGTTTTCGTCACCGAGATACCGAAAATCACATTCCGCAATTTTTTCCTGCATGACTATGCGGCAGGTATGCCCGTACAAGCAAAGCGGTCCAGAAAAAAGTTTCATCATAAGTCAGCGCTGTTTGGATACTGGGCCCAAGAGTGATCAGTGTACATCCCGCCAATATTCCTTTTTTAAGAAATAAGCAAGTATTGTGAAAAGCACCATAAAGATCGTGACCCAAAGTCCGATCCGGTAGCGAACCAGTTTTGCCGGCTCTGCGAGATACACCATGAAATTGGTCAGATCCCGAATCGCCGAGTCGAATTCTTCGTTCGTCATTTGGCCGTCACTGACCTGCTGGAAGCCCTCGAAATGTTTACGGCCTTCAGTTTCTGCGAAATGTGCTCGACGCGGCCCCTGCCACTCGTACAAGACATTCGGCATCGCGACATTCGGAAACAACACGTTGTTCCAGCCAGTCGGCGCAGAATCATCCACATAAAAGCTACGAAGATAGGTGTAAATCCAGTCAGGACCCCGGTAGCGGGCGGTTACGCTGAGATCGGGAGGCACCACGCCGAACCATTGTTTTGCTCCGTCTTCCGGCATACTGGTTACCATCAATTCGCCTGGTTTGTCTGTGCTGAACATCAGATTTTCTCGCAGCAACTGGTCGCTGATTCCGAGATCCTTCGCCATGCGTTCATACCGCATGTACGACGCACCGTGGCAGGCCAGGCAGTAGTTCACGAACGTTCGTGCTCCGCGCTGCAGAGAACTCCTGTCTGCGAGATCAATATTCGGCGAATCGAGATCTGTGTCACCACCCGCGGATGCGCCGGCCAAAACTGGGATTAGAAGAAACGGCAACGCGGCCAGAATTCGCTTAATCATTTGGTCAGACGGTCCGGTTCTGCATATGTCCTGTCGAGTCGCGTATAGATCGGCATCAAAAGGAAAAACGCAAAATAGATCACCAACCCGATCTGCGCCCAAGTCACGTTCTTGAACCAAATCAAATCTACGTGACCAGGATTCTTGGTACCCAGATACCCGAGCATCACAAAGGTCACCGCAAACAGAGTCAGCATGGTCTTGTACATCCACCCACGATAACGAATTGACCGCACTCTCGAGCGATCCAACCATGGCAGGAAGAAGAAGATCACGATGGCGGCTGCCATTGCGATCACGCCCCACAGTTTAGCTCCGCCCGGCAACCACTCGAAAGTAACTGCGCGCAAAATCGAGTAATACGGGGTCAAGTACCACAGCGGCACAATATCGGGCGGTGTCTGGAGAATATCGGCCGGGGCAAAATTGTCCTTTTCCAGAAACCACCCTCCTAACTCAGGCAGGAAAAACACGATCGCTAGATAAACGGTGAGAAACACACCAACACCGAAAGTGTCCTTGACTGTGTAATAGGGATGAAATGGAATGCCGTCCAGCGGCTTGCCGTCAGCATCCTTTTGCTTTTTGATCTCGACGCCATCGGGGTTGTTCGATCCTACTTTATGCAAGGCAACGATATGCAGGTAAACTAAAAGGGCGAGTAATAGCGGTAGAAGAATGACGTGGAAGGCGAAAAATCGGTTGAGCGTTGCGTCTGAAATCACGTAATCACCGCGGATCCACTGTGCCAAACCTTCACCCACGAACGGTATCGCTCCAAAAAGAGAAACAATAACCTGCGCCCCCCAATAGGACATGTTGCCCCACGGTAAAAGATAACCAAAAAAAGCTTCCGCCATCATCGCGACGTAGAGCAACATCCCAAGCAACCAAATTAACTCCCGCGGCGACCGGTGGGAACCGTACATCAGTCCGCGGAACATATGCACATACAGTGCGATGAAAATCATCGACGCTCCGACCGAGTGCAGATAACGAACAAACCAACCAGCGGGAACGTCCCGCATGATGTATTCAATAGAGGCGAAAGCCGATGCAACATCCGGCTTGTAATGCATCGTCAGGATGATGCCAGTCACGAACTGTATGACCAGCATCACCGTCAAAATCGCACCAAAATAATAGAAAAAGTTGAAATTTTTGGGCGTGTAATACTCCGCAACGTGTTCTTTCCACACCTTGGTGAACGGAAAACGATCATCCATCCAGCGCAGAAAACCGGACATTAGACCGCCCTCTCTCCGCGGCCTGTCCCGATCAGGATACGGCTGTCCGAAAGAAACGAGTGCGGCGGTACTTCCAGGTTGGTCGGCGCCGGGACGTTCTTGTACACCCGGCCTGCAAGATCAAACTTCGAGCCGTGACACGGACAAAAGAAGCCGCCCAGCCAATCCTCGCTGAGCCCTGATGCCGTACCGCGTTCAAAATTCTTGATAGGCGCACAACCCAAATGGGTGCATACACCCAGGACGACCAAGATATCAGGACGAATCGAGCGGAACTCGTTCTGCGCATACACGGGCTGCTGCGCGATTTCCGAGTCGGGATCCACCAACACCTGTCGCAACGTGCCGAGATCATCGAGCATCTGTTGGGACCGCCGCATGATCCAGACCGGCTTGCCGCGCCATGCCACGACCAGCATTTGCCTTTCTCGCAAACGGCTGATATCCACCTCGACCGGCGCACCGGCCGCCCGGGCCCGTGCACTCGGCCGCATGCTCGCAACAAATGACGCCGCCAGCGTGCCGGCTCCGGCAAGCCCCAGGATGGACGTTATAGCCGTCAAGAAACGGCGGCGGCGGCTGTTTCCCGGCTCTTCAGTCATAGGATCCTCAAACGAAAATCAATGCCAACCTCGGAACCTGAAAGGGTTTCCCGAGCCAAAGACTGCGATCACAAGTGGGTTGGCTTCTTACAAAGGAGGGCGAGTATAGCAAAACGTAAACTGGACTCTGTGATTTCGGACAGGACAAAGGCCGCTCTGGGGGGGCCGAAAAACCGGTCCTTGGTTCGCGGGTCGACCTTGGGATTTCGAGTGGGGTGGTGACTCGTAAACCCACCGGATTCTCCACCCAAAACACCGTACCTTAAAGCCGTACAGAACGCCACCCGGGGAAACTTCATCCGGCCAAGCCAAGATGGCGAAGTAACGTATCCACCGATGGCTCACGCCCTCGAAAAGCCACAAACATCGCGAGCGGATCTCGAACTCCACCCTGTTCCAGTATTTCGGTCAGGAATTCTTTACCTGAGTCACGATCAAAAAGACCTTGTTCTTCGAACCGCCCAAACGCGTCCGCCGAAAGGACTTCCGCCCATTTATAACTGTAATAACCTGCCGCGTACCCGCCCGCAAAAATATGGGAAAACGAATGCTGAAACCGGTTGAACGACGGGGGCTGTACCACTGCTACGTCGCGGCGCACTTCATCTAGCACATCCTGAATGGATTGCTTGCCGGGGGTCTCGTCTGAGTGCAGTCGAAGATCAAACACGGAATACTCCAGTTGGCGGACCATCTGCAGGCCGGATTGAAAATTCCGCGCATCTCGGAGATTCTGCAGCAGTTCGGCTGGCAATCTTTCCCCCGACTCGAAATGCCCTGAAATCAGATCCAGCGCGGCTCTTTCCCAGCACCAGTTCTCCAGGAACTGGCTGGGCAGTTCGACCGCGTCCCACGGTACGCCGTTGATACCCGCCACGGCCGGCTCATCCACCTTGGTCAGCATATGATGGAGTCCATGGCCAAACTCGTGAAACAACGTCAGTACATCCTCGTGGGTCAGCAGGGAGGGCTTATCATCAACGGGCGGCGAGAAATTGCACGTGAGTAGAGCCACCGGCGTTTGAAGACTGCCATCGGGTTTTCTATATCGCCCGATACAATCGGCCATCCAGGCGCCACCGCGTTTGTTTGTCCGAGCATAAGCATCGAGGTAGAACTGCCCGCGCACGGTTGCGGCGTCGTCCAAAATCTCAAAAAACATGGCGTCTGGGTGCCACACCTGAGGTGTTGCTGCAGCCGGCCGCACCACAATCCCGAAGAGCTGCCTCACGACGTCGAACATCCCCTCCAAAACACGAGGCAATGGGAAATAGGGACGCACTTCTTCCTGGCTGAACTGATATTGAGATTGGCGCAACCGCTCTGACCAATAGGGTAGATCCCATACCTCGAGCTCAGTATCCGGCGCCTCCTGGGCAATAAATTTAGCCAGCTCGTCAAAGTCCTTCCTGGCGTGTGAACGAGTGCGATCTACCAGGTCGTCGAGAAAAATTTGAACATTTGCGGACGTCGTCGCCATCCGGGTAACCAACGCATAATCCACGTACTGGTCATACCCAAGAAGTGTGGCCTGCTCACTGCGCAATTCAAGAATCCGGTCCATCACAACGCTGTTGTCCCACCGGCCGGCGTTCGGACCGCAGTCGCTCGCCCGCGTGACGTACGCGTGATACATCTCGCGTCGCAGTTCACGGCGACTTGAAAACATCATGAACGGGATGAACGCTGGGGCCTGCAAGGTAAAACGCCAGCCTTCGATCCCTGCCAACTCGGCGGTCTGCCTAGCCAGCGCCCGTGCCGATTCGGGTAGGCCCTCTAGATCCGGTTCCGCAGTAAGATCAAGATGCCAGCCATCCGTCGCATCAAGCAGGTTCTGCTCAAAGCGATTGGAAAAAGCGGCAAGTTCGGTTGCGATTTCTGCAAAACGCTGGCGTGCAGTTCCTTCCAGCTCGACTCCGCCCAGTCGAAAATCACGAATCGCGTTGCTTACGGTTTTTTGTTTGGCGAGATCCAGCCTGTCCAGTTCCCCGCTTTCATTAATGCGCTTGAACCCGGCAAACAGGTCGCGATTCTGACTCACTTCCGTCTGGTACGTGGTCCACTTCTCGAGAGCGACTTCATACGCCCGACGCAAGTCCTCGGAATCACAAACCGCGTTTAAATGAGATACTGTCGCCCACAGTCGATCTAGCCTTTCCTCAATAAGAACGAGTGGCACAACAAAATCCTTCCAATCTGCTCGATCAGACTGAGTTGCCAGTTTTTTGATCTGCGCTCGATTCTCAGCCAGCAACGCATCCAGCGCGGGCTCGACATGATGCGGCTCGATCTCCGCGAACCGTGGCAAGCCTGTCAAGTCAAGTAATGGGTTTTCCATCGCGTGAGAAACTGTGCTAGATCGAGGGGGCCCCTTGCCTATGGAACATTGCCCGTTTGCAGAAACCACCCGCTGGCGTGTCTACTCTTGCTCTTCACCTACTCTATCATGCAACCCTAACTCAACTGTCATAGCGGCAGCCCTGAGTATCCAAAGTATCTTCATCGATGCAAAACAAATTTGACCTGATTGTCATCGGCGGTGGCAGTGGCGGCATTGCCAGTGCACGGCGTGCTGCTGAGTACGGCGCACACACTGCCCTGATTGAGAGTGGAAGACTCGGAGGCACCTGCGTCAATGTGGGATGTGTTCCAAAGAAGATCATGTGGAATGCGTCGCGACTTGGGGAGATGCTTGACGATGCGACCGAATACGGATTCATCATTGAACGGGGCGGCTTCAATTGGGGCACTCTGAAAACTGGCCGTGATAGCTACATAGAGCGCCTCAACCAAATCTATCGCAAGAACCTTAATTCGTCTGGTGTTCAGGAAATTCAAAGCCGGGCTTCATTCACCGGCAACGGGGTCATTCAGACGGAAGCCGGTCCGATTCGGGCTGACCACATTTTGATTGCCACTGGCGGCCTTCCCACCGTTCCTTTAATACCTGGAGCTGAGCTCGGAATAACCAGTGATGGTTTCTTCGAGTTGCCACAACAACCCGAGAAAGTGCTCATTGTAGGTGCCGGCTATATCGCAACAGAGTTCGCCGGGGTCTTAAATGCGCTCGGGAGTAACGTGACCCTGTTACTTCGAAAAGATACCCTGTTGCGCGGTTTCGATGCCGTCCTGCGCGAGACAGTCATGGACGAGATGCGCCAGAACGGGATCGAAATTATTACCGGGACTAACATCAAAGCACTGGCAAGCAGCCGCGCGAATCAGTTGACCGTTGATTGTGATGGCGGTAAGGCTGACGGTCCCTTTGATGCGGTGATCTGGGCCATCGGCCGCCACCCGGATACCACCGATCTCAACTTGAAGGCCGCTGGAATCAAAACGGATGCCGGTGGTCACGTGATCACCGATGCTTACCAAAATACCAACGTCGAACAAATTTATGCCGTAGGGGATGTCACCGGCCGCCGGGACCTAACACCAGTGGCCATTGCCGCCGGTAGACGACTCGCCGATCGACTGTTTGGTGACGAACCGAACGCCTGCCTCGACTACGACAATATTCCAAGCGTGATTTTTTCTCACCCGCCAATCGGTACTGTCGGGCTTACCGAGGACGAGGCGGTGGCACGATTTGGGCCCGACCAGATTATGATTTACGACCATCGCTTTACGAATATTTATTTCGCGCCCATGCAAAGAAAATCACCAACTGTAATAAAACTGATCGTCGCCGGCCCCGAAGAGAACATTGTCGGCTGTCACGCAGTGGGTGAGGCCGCAGACGAGTTAATCCAGGGCTTTGCGGTGGCTGTGAAAATGGGCGCACGTAAAGCTGACTTTGATAATACCGTCGCGATACATCCAACCGCAGCTGAAGAACTCGTGACCTTGCGGGGGAGCCGGAAACCGAGCGGACAAAGTGGGGCCAAGCCGTGACTCTCTGGACTGGTGCCATACTTTGACCAACGTTTAGAACGGTTGTTCTCGCATACAATCAAGATCTCGAATCCATCGTGAACCACGGATAACCTCGGATAACGGCATGGCCTGGTGGGGAAAAATGATCGGCGGGACCTTCGGCTTTATGCTCGGCGGGCCACTCGGCGCGCTGCTCGGCGGTTCAATTGGACACCAGTTCGATGCCCGGAGGGGGCGTGCTGGAGGTACCGGCTTTCTGCCCGGCGCGCAAGAACGAACTCAGGCTGCATTCTTCACCGCCACCTTTTCCGTGATGGGCCATCTGGCCAAGGCCGATGGCCATGTTTCACAACATGAGATCCAAGCTGCTTCCCGCCTCATGGACCGGATGCAACTGAATCCATCCCAACGACAAGCGGCGATCGATCTTTTCGAGCAGGGTAAGCAGTCTGATTTTCCGCTGGACGATGTGTTGCAGCAATTCCGGACCGAATGCCATCGACGTGTGACGTTGGTGCGCATGTTCCTGGAGATCCAGGTCCAGGCAGCATTGGCAGATGGCCGGGTTGACTCTGCGGAAAACCGGATCCTCGTACACGCCGCTGAGGTACTGGGTTTTGGTTCAGATCAGGTCGAGCGCCTCATCGACTTCATTCGCGGCACCCAGCGCAGTCCTGGGATGCAACAACAATCGTTGGAAGATGCTTACCAAGTGCTCGGAGTCGAATCCTCGGCAAGCGACGCCGAGGTCAAAACAGCATACCGACGCCTTATGAGTCGACATCACCCGGACAAATTAGTCGCTAAAGGGTTACCGGAAGAGATGATGAAACTTGCAACTGAAAAAACCAAAGAAATTCAGAGCGCTTGGGAACAGATTCGTGAGTACAGGAAAGCCTCGGGCTCACAGGCCGCATAGACACACCCTACGATGAACCTTTATCACATGCTTGCTGCCCGGGCTGAGGAGGATCGACCTATCCGGGTCGGGCTGATCGGCGCCGGTAAATTCGGCACCATGTACCTGGCGCAGGTCCGCACCACAACTGGAGTGCACCTGGCTGGCCTCGCGGACCTCGATCTGGGTGCAGTGCAATCGCGTCTTGAAGCAGCAGGCTGGGAACCGGAGCGTTGGGATGCGCAGTCGATGAATGATGCACTGAAACGCGGCACGACCTTCATCACCGACAACGCGGATCAGGTCATCGACTGCACTGAACTCGACGTCATTATCGAGGCCACCGGCGTCCCGCATGCCGGAATTCGTCATTGCCGAAGAGCTATTGCGGCGGGTCATCATGTGGTTATGGTGACGGTCGAAGCCGATGTCGTTGCCGGACCTCTGCTCGCCCGGGAGGCAGAAAAAGAGGGCGTAATCTACAGCCTGGCCTGGGGCGATCAGCCGGCCCTGGTGGCTGAACATGTGGACTGGGCCCGGACTTGCGGGTTTGATGTGGTCGCAGCGGGCAAAGGGACCCGCTACCATCCCGACTATCACGCCCTTACTCCGGACACCGTTTGGGACGTACTCCAGCAATATCTAAAAATCGCTGATCCCGAGAGTATCAACATCAAGATGTTCAATTCCTTTCTCGACGGCAGCAAGTCGGGTATCGAGATGACAGCAGTGTGCAATGCCACGGGCCTGGTTCCGCAGTCCAGTGGACTTGGCTTTCCGCCATGCTCTCGCTTCGAATTGGCAGATACCTGTAAACCTGCGCTGGATGGGGGGTCTCTGAGCCGTTACGGAACGACTGAAGTGGTTTCTTCGCTGAACCGAAACGGCGAATCAGTACCGCATCACCTCGCTATGGGCACTTTCGTTGTGATTGATGCCGACAGTGACTATGCCCGTCAATGTTTCCAGGAATATCACATGCTACCCGACCGATCGGGCCGTTACGCGGCCCTGTATCGCCCGACCCACATGATCGGGATGGAACTCGGCATTTCGGTCGCATCCACGGTATTACGTAAAGAAGCAACGGGCCGTCCCAAAGGTTTTTATTCAGACGTGGCTGCTGTCGCCAAGCGACCGCTGGTAAAGGGTGAGACCCTGGATGGCGAAGGCGGCTTCTGCGTCTGGGGCAAACAATTGCCTGCAGCCGACTCAATGGCGCGAAACGCCCTTCCGCTCGGACTTGCCGCCAATATTCGGCTGCGCTGCGATGTCGGTGTGGGCGACCTACTGACGTTTGACGATGTCGAAGTAGACGACGCCGACGAAGCGCTGAGAGCACGGCAAGATATGGTGAAACAATTTCACCCTGCAGCACCCGAGTTAGTTAAGTTAGAACCGAAGCAGGCAGCCTGACAGCCGAATCTTACAGCCCAGCGTTACAATCAGCGTTCAAGAGTGGGGCTCATAGCTTGACAGCGCTACGCTGAAACAAACATCGCTGCGGAGTACCCCCTGATCATTCGGCAATCGCTTTTACCGAATCCTATAAATCCACGGACAACAACATGCCCACACATACCATTGCGCTTCTCGCCGGTGACGGTATCGGCCCAGAAATTACAGCCGAGGCGGTAAAGATTCTTCAGTTCGTAGAGACCAGAAACGACGTTCGATTTGATCTAAAGCCCGCCCTTTTTGGCGCAGCAGCTTATTTTGAAACCGGTAAATCTTTCCCCGAAGAGACCATTGCCACTTGCGATAAAGCAGACGCCATCCTCAAGGGGCCCATTGGGCTGAGCCACGATGAATCCAAGAAGATCCCTGTCGATGAGCAGCCTGAGCGCGGCGGATTATTGCCCATGCGCAAACGTTACGATACGTATGCCAACTTCCGCCCGGTGTATCTTCCTCGCGCTCTCGCACATTTTTCGCCGTTGAGGCCGGAGATTATCGGAGACGGGATTGATTTCGTCATCATCCGGGAACTGGTCGGAGGTTTGTATTTCGGCAGGAAGGACAGCGGTATAGACGATGCCGGACGCCGCTACGTACACGAGACGCTGGAATACAATGAGGATCAAATTCGGAGAGTGCTCGAAATCGCATTTCAGCTTGCCCAGAAAAGAAAAAAGCGGTTACACAATGTACATAAAAGTAATGTCTTGAAGTCGAGCGTGCTGTGGAACGAAGTTTTGGAAGAAGTGCGAAGCGATTATCCGGAAATAATGGTTGAACATATCCTGGTAGACGCTGCGGCCACCTATTTATGCCTCGAACCCACTCGCTTTGACGTGATGGTAATGGAGAACATGTTTGGTGATATTTTGAGCGACCAAGGCGGCGGCATCCTCGGATCCCTCGGCCTGATGCCATCAGCATGTATTGGCCCCGAGAAATCCTACTACGAGCCGTCGCACGGGTCGGCTCCAGACATCGCGGGACAAGGCATCGCCAATCCCTATTCCATGCTCGGCTCTGTCGCAATGATGCTGGAAATGAGTTTCGATATGGAGCAGGAGGCACGTAACTTATGGCAGGCGATGCAAGCTGTTTTCTCAGCCGGTTTTACCACCCCTGATCTCGCCCGGAGGGGAGATGACGAAAAGAAAATAAGTACTGCCGAGTTTGGTGACAAAGTTGTAGAAGAATTGGACCGTCTGCCACCGCCCTGAACTGCGAACTGATTCCGGCTATTCGGGGCGTTCCAGCGGTTCTGAACGGGATTCGTCTGCGGTCCTACTCTGGACTGTCAAATTGAGCATCCGTATCATTGCGTTGACGCCGGCAAATACCTGATTCCCATGCACACCGCGGGTTTTGAACATCCGCGTGCCATCGTTCCAGGTAATAAAACATTCGGTCAGCGCGTTGGTGCTGCCACCTTTCGGGATTCGAATCTCGAAATCGGTAAGTTCCGGGAACTGGATGTCGTCGGGATTCAGAATCTTCTTCATCGCATTATTAAATGCGTCGAATCCACCGTTGCCAGATCCAGATGCCTTGTGGACCTCTTCGCCCACCCGTACTCGCACACTGGCAGTGGATTCGATATCCAATCCACTGTTGATGGCGCAAGTCAATAACTCGATATGCTGGTAGTCTCGACTCTCTAGAATATCGGCGATGATAAAAGGCAGGTCTTCACGGGTGATGGTGGCTTTGGTATCGGCTATATCGACAATCCGCTGCAGAACCCGTTCCTGAGTCTCAGCCGACAGTTCCATTCCGAGTTCCTCGAGGTTCTTCAAGAGCGAGGCCCGCCCACTCATCTTGCCGAGTGCATAACTGTGTTTGCGACCAAAACGCTTGGGATTGAGGTAAGTCTGATATAGACCCCCTTTCTTGTCGCCGTCCGCGTGAATACCGCTGGTCTGGGTAAAAACATCGGTGCCGATGATCGGCGCATTGGCAGCCACCCGCTTACCCGAGAAATTTTCTACCATCTGACTGAGGTCGTGTATCTTAGATTCATCGAGTGTGATTTCCACTCCGAGCTTGTCGCGCAACACAATTGCAACCTCTGCCAGCGAGACATTTCCAGGGCGGTCACGGACGAAGTGCCGTCTTATACGATTGCCAACAGCAGTCGTATCGGCAAGTTGTTTACATGAAGGCGTTCGTCGACGGGTTACGCACGGCGGGATTTCCTGACTGACCTAACGGCTTCATCAATCCAGCAGCGCGTCGACCAACGGCGTTACGCCAAAACGCAAAGGATCGACTACCGGCAACCCGATTTCTGTTGAGAGGGCCTGCAAGGCATTTTGTGCATCCCCCTCGTTAAGACTTGAAGTATTCAAAGCGACGCCGATCGTCTTTGGCCGGGGAAAAGCACCGCACGCCGAGGCCATGTCTTCGTACAGGGCCATCAGATCTGCAAGTGGCGGAATCGGCACGTCGTGATCTTCTAACCTGTCGCTCCCTGCCCGGTGGCAAAGCAGCAGGTGGGTCGGACAACTGCCACGGAGCAAAGGCAAAGTGGACGTGCTGCCTGGATGAAGAATCGAACCTTGACCTTCGATCACTTGAAGATCGGCGCCCGCCGCATCCAGCACCATGCGTTCCACCGCGCCACAAGCATAATCGACGCGAATGGCGTCCAGCGCAATGCCTCGACCACTGACAAAAATGCCGATCTGGCCAGTGGCCAGAAATTCAGCGTGAACGCCTCGACGTTGTGCCTCCCGCCAAATCTCGATGCCCGCTGTCATCTTGCCGATCGCCATATCCGTGCCAACCGTTAACAACCGTCGATTGCCGAGAGAAGCCGCCTGGGCGCTGGCAATACTTAGGCCCTCGGGTTCTTTTCGGATGTCCCAGATCCATTGTCCCGGGCGAAGTTCTAAATAACGATCTGCCAGCGACTGATGCAAACCGTTGGCTACGGAGAGGCCCCCCTCTACTGCACGATCTACTTCCTCAAACATGTGCGACGGCAAGCGCCCGCCGGATGGAGCCATCCCGAGCACCATCACTTCGCCACCGAGCGACAGCGCCTGTGCGACGTCTTCAACCACCGGGCAATCGGGCCCAAAGCCCAACACATCGCGACTGTTCTCACCGTGGCGATGCCGATCGATACACCCGACTACGGGATTGGCGGTGAATCGCAGCACTCCGTGTCCCATCTTGCCGTTGCGGCGGGCCATCTGGTCATCAAAATGAACAACCAGTGAGTGGTTGGCGTTCAGCATATCAGCTGTGCTCCGTGTCCTGGCATTTGGGATACGCACACTATCCCTTCCACAAACTCTAGACCCACCGCTGGGTCCGGTGCGAGATTGAGATGCGAGTCGAGATCGATATGATCGAACAGCGCACCCAGTGAGGCGCCGGCGGCAATTGCAACCGATGACTCTCCCATGCAACCGATCATGGTCTGAAGTCCGTGTGCTCGAGCGGTCGCGACGATCCGGAGTGCCTCGGTTATCCCGCCACACTTCATCAGCTTGAGATTGACGCCGTCGATGCAACTGGCAAGCCGGGCGACATCGGTCGAGAAGCGGCAGGATTCATCTATGAAAATCGGCAACGCGCGATCCGCAAACAGAGCCGGTAATTGATCATCCGACTCTGGATTCAGCGGTTGTTCCACATAATCACAGCCGCGATCCCGCAGCCAAGGCATCATGGTGGTCGCGCCAGACAATGTCCAACCGCCGTTCGCATCCACTCGCAGGGCGACGCCAAATTGCCGAGCGCTTTCTCGAACTTCAAAGTACATCGCCTGATCGGCATCGATCCCGTCGGGATTTCCCAGTTTGATCTTGAGGCACCGCGCCCCTGTACGGCTGAGAATTTCTGGAACCCGCTCGCGAACAACCTCCGGCGGCTCGATACCAATGGTGACCGAAGTGGGAACCGCACAACTCGGCAAGCCGAGCAGTTGGAAAAGCGGTTGCCCGCTGCGCTTTGCCAGCAGATCCCACAAAGCAGTGTCCACAGCCGCCCAAGCGCAGGGTGCTACCCCGGCCGCACGCGCATCCCGCCAGGCGCCAAAAGGGCTGAGGTCCTTGTCCTGTTGGGTTTCAATAAATGCCCTGATCTGGTCGTCGCAGGCAGCCGCTGTTGCGGCGCCCGCACCAGGCGCAGCTTCGCCGATGCCGACACTACTACCTGCTTCAACGGTGACAAATAGATTGGTCGACCCTGCACTCACTCCGCGACTGATACGCAGCGGATATTGCTTCTTGAGCTCCACCTGCCGGTATGTCCACTGCATGGCACTTCCCCCCGATCTTAAGTATCAATGAAATTCTCGCGCCCCGATAAACAGTCGTGAGCATATCAAAGACTCAAAGCAGTAGGATACTGCCTGTCATCTGAAAACCTTTGTGCAGCAGATACCACAACTCTTCTTTGGCTGTATGAACCGACCTGCCTACATCCTCGCGATTGACCAGGGTACTACCAGTTCCCGGGCCATTGTTTTTGATCACAATGGCAATGCCGTAGCGAAAGCACAGAAGGCGCTCCCACAAATCTATCCGGGCGACGGCCTGGTCGAGCATGACCCGGAAAAAATCTGGCAGACCACGTGTGCAGTGTGCCGCGAGGCGCTCTCGGCCTGCGGCGGCAACGTAACTGCAATCGGCATCACCAACCAGCGAGAGACAATCGTAGTCTGGGATCGGGCAACCGGCATGCCGATACACAACGCCATTGTCTGGCAAGATCGACGAACCGCCGCAACGTGTAGCCAGCTGCGCGACCGAAATCTTGAAGGGTGGGTCAACGAACGAACGGGCTTGTTACTCGACCCCTATTTCACAGCAACCAAGTTGGGCTGGCTGCTTGATCACGTGGAAGGAGCCCGCCAGAGAGCCGAGCAGGGCGAACTGGCAGCGGGAACGATCGACAGCTTTTTGCTGTGGCGCCTGACTGGCGGTCAGGTGCACGCCACCGATGCCACCAATGCATCGAGGACATTGCTGTTCAATATTCACAGCCAGCAATGGGATCCCGAATTATTGGTCCTTTTCGACATTCCCGCTGCGATCTTGCCCGAAGTCAAAAACTCGGCCGACGATTACGGCTGCACCAGCGCCGAGGTGTTCGGATCGGCCATTCCAATCCTGGGGATTGCTGGGGATCAACATGCAGCGCTCATCGGTCAAGCATGCGTCCACACGGGCATGATGAAAAGCACCTACGGTACAGGCTGCTTTGCACTGCTAAACACGGGCACACAAGCCATCGCTTCAAGCCATAGACTGTTAACCACCATCGGCTACCGTATTGAGGGGAAGGTTCACTACGCGCTCGAGGGATCTATTTTCAACGCGGGTACCACAGTCGAGTGGTTACGTGACAGCCTCGGCGTGATCGAATCAGCTGCTGAAACTGCGGACCACGCCGCGGCATCGGCGAATCATGGCGGTGTCATTTTCGTGCCCGCGTTCACGGGTCTTGGAGCGCCACACTGGGACCCCCACGCGCGCGGCACTATCTACGGCCTGACCCGCGACAGCGGGCCGGCAGAATTGGCCCGCGCTGCGCTCGAAGCCGTCGGTTACCAGAGTGCGGAACTACTGGATGCTATGGCGGGTGATGGCGCGACAGCGATCACCGCGCTGCGGGTGGATGGAGGCATGGCCAAGAACGACTGGATGCTTCAATTTCTCGCCGACATAACGGGTATTGATGTTGAACGGCCTGCCGTGATTGAAACCACCGCGCTCGGTGCAGCCCGCCTGGCGGCTCTCGGCGCCGGTATCGTTAACTCATTGGAAGGTGTAGCTAAGCACTGGCAACTTGAACGCAGGTTCCATCCTCAAATGTCTTCAACCGAACGTCATACGTTGCTATCAAGCTGGGCACGGGCCGTACACAATACCCGGTCTTTTGGGGCGCCCCGTTAGACGCTCGGGGTCTTATCTTTCGGCATCAGCCAGAATCATATCTGACCCCTTTTCTGCGATCATCACTGCCGCGGCGTGGGTGTTGCCAGATACTAAGGTTGGCATGATGGAACAATCGACCACACGCAGCCCTTCCACGCCGTGGACTCGCAGGTAACGATCCACAACAGACTCTGTGTCATTACCCATCTTGCAAGTGCCTACAGGATGAAACATGGTGACACCAGTCCGGCGGGCAAAATCGAGTAGCTCGTCATCGCTTTGGACGCCCTCGCCAGGGAGATGCTCGCTGATGATGTACTGGGCAAGCGCAGGTTGTGCTGCAATTTGTCTCGCGATATTAAGCCCTTCGATAGCGATACGCTGGTCAAGGTTCGCCATCAGATAGTTCGGGTGAATCGCTGGAGAATCGCTCGGATCAGTCGAACGGATAGCCACCTGGCCCCGACTCTCTGGTCGCAACTGACAAACAGATGACGTAAATCCCGAAAAGTCATGAAGCGATGAGCCCGGAAGATCGGATGAAAGGGCCGCAAAACTAAACTGGATGTCGGGGGTCGGCGCTGTCTTTGCGGTTTTCAGAAAGGCACCGGCCTGATTGATGCCAACTGCCAGGGGGCCGCTGCGCGATAAGGCATAACGTAATCCCATGCCGACCTGCCGCCAGATACTCTTGAGGTCATCATTGGTTATTAACGGCTGTGTGCAACGGTGAATGACCCTCACCTGCAAGTGATCCTGGAGGTTCTGCCCTACATCAGGACAGTTGGTGACCACCGGTAACCCATATTCTGTGAGCACCTTGGCATCGCCAATACCGGACAACTGAAGCAGTTGCGGTGACTGAACAGCGCCGGCAGCAAGTATGATTTCACGCCGGGCGCTCACCTTTCGGGTGTTGTGACCACGGCAATATTTGAGCGGTGCCGGACAGGCTTCAGGTAGGCGTTCGCACTGCTGCAGCGAAACCCCCTACGGGTAATTAACTGGTAATAGCCGGCTCCGTCCTGACTCGCGCCATTGAAGTCGAGGTTGCGGGAATAACCGGCCTCGGTGCAGGCCTCGATGAACGCTTCCGCAAGGGGGTTCACCTGGCCGATATCCGATACCGCCTGGGGGCCTGCGTCGCCGTGCCACTCACTGGCGCCCCGTTCGTTGTTTTCCAGAGAAACGAAGTAGGGCAAGACGTCGTTCCAACTCCAACCGGCATTACCCATAGCTGCCCAGTTGTCGTAGTCCTGGGGCTGACCGCGTATGAAAATCAGCCCGTTGATGGCCACTGGAACCACCAAGCACCTTGCCGCGCGGCCAGTAGATCTGCCGATGATGCAAGCCGGGATCTGGCTCAGTGCAGTAGCGCCAGTTGTAACGCGGATGGAACATGGTCTTTGCGTAACCGATCGGGATATGAATCCACGGATAGCGGTCACGAGGCCCGGCTTCCAACAGCAATACCTGATAACGACCGTTAGCGCTCAGACGATTCGCCAATACGCAACCGGCCGAACCCCCACCGATGATTACATAGTCGAAATTCTCAACCGGCATCGCGCCCTGCCGCCATCACCGAGCGATGCGTGCGGGCCAGCACTCGCAAAACCATCACAGCGCCCGCCAGGGTGTCCCAACCGGAACAATGACCGACTTGCGAAATCAAGACCAGCCGAGATGCCAGTACATCGTGATCACCGGCCAGCACTGCGTTTACCATTGCATGCAGTCGCTCACTGCTTTCACCATCGAGGGCCGCCGCCAGGTGCAAGCGACTGATCGGCCCTGTGCCCTCCTCAAGTGTCGGGCGAATCACCTGATCCACGGCCGCCACGAGGTCGAATCGACCGGCGAGTGAAAGGACAACCAGCATACCCACAAGAAAATCGTCGCCCGAAGGCGTCAGTCCGGGCCCAAGCCCTACCAGTTTCGTGATGCTGCCCGGCGGCAATTCCGGGGCGCCGCGCTCGAACACGCGTTGCAGCCAGCCCGCCAAACTAGCGACCACCGGCATGGCCACACAAAGTTCAAACGAAGCGGGGTCTGCCAACGACCGTGGCCAGACAATACGCGACAGACCAGCGTTAGGCGCATGATCAAGGCAAAGTGGATCGAGCGCAGCAAGACCTCGTATCAGTGTTTCTTCCGACCACTCGACGATCGGTGCCGTCCAAACGCGGGCGGAGGCGGTTACCACGTGAAGCCGACTTCCAATAACGAATCCCTGATCTATCGTATCAACGGCGGCGTTGCGTGTCACGATGTCCATTCTGCCCGGTAACAACACGCAGATATTGACCGGGCTAGCACCCAGTTCTGTCCCCACCAAGCAACACCAGCCGCCGTCAAATTCAAGATAAAGACTGCGATTGAAGACCGCCGCGACCCGACCGCGGCTACTGGCACCAATAGCGCGGATGGCCTGGGCCCCTATAGAGACGGCGGACAGCGTTTGAACAGCCTGAGCCGATGAAAAACCGCGCCCATTTCGTGCCCGAACGAACGCTGCATCGGTTCTTCGGTTTGATCCAGCGCCAGTGACGACTTGTGGGCTGGCCATCGTCAGGCAGCGATGCAGGCCAATGCGGCCTCAGCCGCAGCGGCATTACTGGGTCTGACCCACACGCCCGCTGAATCCAGGATAGAGACCTGACGGCTCAACACCTGGGGATCTTCTTCGGTCCCAGTCACAGAAGCGATCACCACCGGATCGCGGTTGCCATGGTGACCCAGAATCCGCGCCACATGAGCTGCTGGATCTTCACTGGCACCGTAGCCAATCACGATATCAAGCAATACAGCACCCACAGTAGGATCATGCAATGCTTGCCGCAGCGGGTCATCGCGAACCGCGGGATCAATCATTGGGTGAGGGCGCCCACGGGTATATTGATCATCACCAAGATCCAACAACGTATGCCCGGCTGTGACTTCACTGAGCGCATACGCGCCCTGGATCGGGGCATTCGAGGCAACCCTTATTCCTTGATCAAGAAAAATCACCTGCGCTTCGGCTGCAAGAGAACCGCCCGAGAAAAAACCACGAACCCACTTGCGGTCGCCGGCTAGGGGCCGGGCCAAACCGGTCCCTCCGGAAGTATCTTCCTGAAAACCTGATGCACTGGCGGCAGCTGCCCGCAATGTTCGGGCAGCCACAGCATTGGCGGGCAACGGCAGGTTTTGTGCCCCTAAAAAACACACCGTAAAAGATTTGCGACTGTGATCTAACTCTGCCGAAATGCGCTCGACTACGGCTGCGGAGGGCGGTTTAGAAAGCAGTACGATGTGGCGGGTCTTGGGGTCAGACTCTAGCCACTCGAGTGCGGTCAAGGTGCTGATTCCGCCGACTTCGTCGCTCAGATCCCGTCCCCCAACGCCAATGGCGTGTGAAATGCCGGCCCCGGCCTGCGCGATCAGACAGGACACCTCCTGAATACCGGTTCCAGAGGCTCCAATAATGCCGATGTCACCCACGGGAACGTGGTTGGCAAATGCGAGGGGGGTACCGCCAAGGATAGCGGTCCCGCAGTCGGGCCCCATCACCAGAAGCTCTCGTTGGCGAGCCTCCCGCTTCAGTGCAATCTCGTCGTCCAGCGATACATTGTCGCTGAATATCATGACATGAAGCCCGGCCCTTAGGGCCTTTCGAGCCTCGGCGGCGGCGAAATCCCCGGGCACCGAGATTAGCGCCAGATTGGCGTTGGGGTCGACCCGTAAAGCGGAGCGCAACGTTCGCGGTTGTACCGCTGCGCTCGCCGCCCGCACCGCTACCGGTTGATCGAGAAGCAACACGGCCTGGTCCATTGCCGCCGTTGCCGCGGTTTCGTCCTTCGCCCGTATTGCGACAATCAGATCGCCTCCCCCAGCGCTTTCTCCATCGGGTACGAGCAGGTCTGAATTCTCGAGGATCTCCTGATTGGCTGGGGTGCCCATCATCAATGCCGCGTCTTCGACTCCTGGCAACGCCGCGACGGTGCGCGACACTTGCATTAGGACCACCGAGTCCAGAAATAATCCGTGCCGTACCTGGTTGACTCGAAAACTCATACGACCTCCAGCCGATCGGCTAAAGCCGTGAGCGCCTTTTCGAAACAATCAAGCGGTGCCCGAACCACACCAGCCCCGACCTGGCCCACACCCGGTTCTCGATGAGCGATGCCCGTATTGATCAAAGGTGCAATTCCAGTCTCCACGACCAGCCGTATGTCGATCCCGGTCGGTACCCCCTGATAGTCGAGTGACGGCATGGTCCACTCAGGATTTCGCGCCAGCGTGATTTCGCCCATAGTTCGGGTTGTATTGGCCGCTTCCGCAGCCGAACCCGCGCCGACAAATCCGGCGACTGCCGGGGCTGCTGCCATTGCAAATCCACCAAGGCCCATCGTTTCAACGATGGTTGAGTCACCCATGTCGGGATTGGCGTCGGCCGCGGTGAAGCCCGGGAAGTACAAACCGGCCGGCATCTCCACGGGGGCCGTGAACCATTGGTCATCCAGCCCACTCACCGTAATGCCAAAGTCAGTCCCGTTACGGCTCATTGCAGTCACGATCGTCGCTGCATCGATGCCGCGGACCGGATCCATGATGGCTTTGCCCATGGTCATTCCAATGTTCAGAAAAAATTGATCGTTGGCCCCGAGAAAGGCGAGCATGTCGGCCAGCGTACTGTGATCCTCAACACTTCGCGCCAAGGCCGGCGCCAGTGCCCGGACCACGAGGCTCGAGCAGCCCACATTGCGCTGGTGCATCTCGTCCCCCATCGTAAGGCCGCGTGCGACGAGCGGCTTTAGCGGGATTCCACCGCTTTCTCGCAGCGCAGCGCCCAGCGCTGGGCCTAGCACATCGCGCAGCCAAGCAAGCCGCGCCAACACCGACGCGTCATTGCCGCCGAAACGCATCACCTTACCGAGGCCCTCGTTGAGGGTACAGAACGCCCGATTGCCGAAGGCGCGGTTCTCGACCACCAGCACCGGCTGACTGCGTGTCGTGATACCAGTCATAGGGCCGACCGCATTGAAATGATGATTCGGGTGAAATGCGAACTTGCCCTCGGACGCGAGTTCTTCGGCTTGGCTCAAATCGTCAGCCCAGCCCTCGAACATCGCAATACCGGCCACCGCACCGCGCATCGGGCCACACATCCGGCCCCACGCAATCGGCGGTCCCGCATGCAGGATCATGTGCTCGGCCAACGCCGGGATTGCCTCTGTGGCGGGTATGACATCCACCAGCACCGGATCGGCCTGAAACAAGCGCTCGAGGGCCTCCTGATTTGCGGCGTTGATCCGCTTGGGTACCGATGCCTCTCGCATTATCAGTCCATCAACCGCGACAACAGATTGGCGAGCCGTGTGTTACCCCGGGCCGGCGGCACCCAATCGACCTGTACCACCGCGACACCCTGATCAACCAGATCATCTGCAAACTTCTGTAAACCGATATTGACGACCCGCTTGGGTGCTTCGAGAAAACTCGACCCTCGGCTTGGCTGGTCGGGTTGCGCAGATTTTCTGTCGTCAGGTGGCCGCGTCATCGTAAACCCGGTAGGCCGCATCGATCCCGGCGCCCGATGTGGTACCAAATCCGTGGCGGCGAAGGACGCCCTCCATCGCGCTCAGGCAGCGCAAGACGTTGGCCTTGCGGCAAACGTACCCCATGGTCCCGATCCGCCAGATCTTTCCCTGCAACGACCCGAACGAGGTGCCGATCTCAATCCCGAAATCGTTTAGCAGTGCTGCCCGCACCGCGCCTTCCTCACCGATCGCCGAAGGGACATGCACCCCAGTCACATTGTCCATGCGGTGCGCTGGATCCCCGAAGAGCTCAAGCCCCATTGCGGTAATCCCGGCCCGCAGCGCCCGGCTGGCAAGCCGGTGCCGGCGAAACCCGGCCTCTAACCCCTCCTGCAATACCACCCGGGCGCACTCTCTCGCGCCGTAGAGCATCGGCGTGGACTCGGTATGATGGTTGAGTCGCAGCGGACTCCAGTAATCCATCAGCATGGCGAGGTCCAGGTAATTTGACTGGATTACGACACCGTCAGCATCGTCGGCATCAGCAGAACGAATTCCTGCCTCGACGTGCTTGCGTCCCTGCACCTGTTGCGCTGCGCGATCGCTCAAGGTAACGGGCGATGTGCCCGGCGGACCCGACATGCATTTTTGCAAGCCGGCCGATACTGCATCGAGACACCAGGCATCGGTGTCCACCCGCATGCCGCCCAATGTTGCGGTCGCATCGACATAGATGAGAACACCCGCTTCGCGGCAGATGGGTCCGATCTCGTCCAACGGCTGCGCCATCGTGGTAGAGGTATCCCCATGCACCAGTGCAACGATTTTCGGTTGGTGTTCTCGGATGGCATCGGCTAACTGATCTGGCGTAAATACGTTGCCCCACTGGGTTTCAATATTGACGACCTCACCGCCGGAACGCCGTGCAATTTCGGTCAGTAGATGACCGAATCGGCCAAAAACTGGAACCAGCACCCGGTCGCCTGGCGAGATCAGGGAAGTCAGGCAGGCTTCGATGCCAGCTCGCGCGGTGCCATTGACCAGGAAGGTCCAGCGATTCTCGGTACGGTACACCTGTCGATAAAGAACCATGACCTGGTTCATATATTCGGTGAATTGCGGGTCGAACTGACCGAGCATCGAATTCGACATCGCCCTGAGAACCTGGGGATAGACGTCGACCGGTCCCGGCCCCATCAGAAGGCGCGGTTCCGGATCGAGCGGCCCGAATATTTGTGTTTCGTCTGGATTTGAATGATCACTCATCACCAATGGCTACTCCTGTTCTTCATTCGAAATGCTGACCGTCGCGCAGCGAAGACGGGCACTGGTCTGACGTAACGGCGGGGTATTTTCAGTCATCAGCCACGATATGCGTGCCGACTTCCCCCATCAGTGCCGGTAACGATTCTTCGAGATGGGCGATGATGGCTCGCCTGCCGCCGCGCTCAATGAAGCGGATCGCTGCCTCCACCTTGGGGCCCATACTGCCGGCGGCAAAATGCCCCTCGCCCTGGTAGCGTTTCATCTGCGATACCGACACCGTGCCGAGTCTTTGCTCGCGGTCGGTCCCGAAGTGCAATGCGACCTGGCTGACGCTGGTCAGGATCATCATGTGCTCTATGCCCAGCACGTTCGCCATATGCTGCGAGGTGAGATCCTTGTCAATCACGGCTTCAATCCCTCGTCGAATTCCCGCCGCATCCCGCACCACTGGGATTCCACCACCACCGCCCGCAATGACTATGGTGCCACGGCTGGCCAAAGCATCGACCAGGGAAATGTCGCAGATGTGTCGCGGTTCAGGCGATGGTACCACCTGGCGCCAGCCTCGCCCGGAATCTTCTACCATCGTCCAGCCAAATTCAGCCTCGAGGCTTTTTGCTTCTTCCTCAGTGAAAAAATACCCAATCGGTTTGGTCGGCTGGGCAAAGGCAGGGTCGCTGGGGTCTACTTCGACCTGCGTGACCAGCCCGATCGCGTGTCGAGGATTTCCCGTCTTGCGCAGCGCGTTCTCGAATGCTTGCATTAAAAGGTAGGCGGTCACGCCCTGCGTATTTGCGACACAGATGTCGAGCGACATCGGGGCCACCCGGTGACGCGCGAGCACTTGACGCAAAATGGTCTTCCCGACTCCGGGGCCATTGCCGTGGGTGACCACGAGTTCCCGCTCGAGCTCGAGGATCGGCAACAGTGTTTGGGCGGCCTCGGCCGCGACCGTCATCTGCTCCTCCGACGTGCCCTTAATGCCTTCGGGATGGATGGCATTGCCCCCGACCGCGATTAACAGCCGAGGCGGCAGATCCGAGAGGTTGTGAGGCTCTGGCATCACGTTATTCCGCAATGTCCGCACGCGTAAAGACGTCGATCGGATCACTTCCAGTCGCCAGGGCCAGGGCTAGCAAGACCGCTGACTTTTGTGGGTTGAGGTGACGTGACGCCACGACATGGCCGCCCTCTTTCAAGGTCATCGTCTCGGGCAAAACGACGGTATGGTTCACCCGCGAGGACACGACGATCGGCATTCCCCGCTCTGCGATGGCCTTTGCGCCGGGCACAAGCGCTTCAGGAATCTCGCCGCTGCCAAAGGCCGCGAGTACCAGCCCCTGGTAACCTGCGGCCTCCAACGAAACGAGCGCTTGCTCGTCGTCGCCCGCAGTGACGAAATGCACCCCCACCTGGGGTAGGACCTGATCGTTTTGCAGTACACGGTGAAAAGCGCCGTGAAGGGGAGGAAAGCCTGGCGACACAAAGAAAAACGTATGCCCGCTGTACGCGTTGCCGATCAAACCACCGGCCGAGGCTGAGAACGCATCCGTCGCAATCGAGTGACCTTTGATCACGCGGGTCCCCGAAAATATTTCTCCGTTTAGGACCACCAGCACCCCCCGCCCTGCCGCCTGACTCGACGCGCTGACCTGCACCGCTTGGTAGAGATTGGCGGGGCCATCTGCGCTCAATGCCGTGGCCGCCCGCATGCTGCCCGTGATCACAACCGGTTTTTGGGTGCGCAGCGTCAGTTCCAGAAAAAGTGCGGCCTCTTCCAGCGTATCCGTGCCGTGGGTCACGACAACGCCGGCAGTGTCTTGATCTTCGGCGCAAGTTTCGACGCGCCGCGCCAATTTAAGCCATTCGCCAGGCCCCATGTCCTTCGAATTCAGGGCAAAGAGATTGGTGGCCGAGATGTCAGCAATGTCTTTGAGTCCAGGGATGTCCTCAAGCAATTCATCCACCGACAATTGCGCAGCATCGTATGCGAGGTCAGTGGCCGATGCCGACCGACCTGCGATGGTCCCGCCGGTCCCAATGATGTTGATTTTCGGTTTTGCCGTCATGGCATGACGTGCTCCGCGCCCGCCCGTTCAGGACGCTCCTACGATATTCGCAAGCAGCGACATTCGAAGCGGCACGGAAAACCCGATTTGTTTGAAATAGAGCTCGTGTTGCGTGGCGTCGATACCAAAATCGAACTCTCCTTCGTTACGAGGCAAGGAATGCATGACGCCAACGATCTTGCCGCCCTTCTCGCGGATTCGGCTTAATCCATCGACCGTGAAATAGTATTCCTCCATTTTCTTCATGAAGTCATCCCGACCGGGATCGCCTTTCTTGACCGAACAGCCCGGCAAGTACAAAAGATCGATCCTCTCATCTGCAATCAAATCTTCCTGTTGGGTAATGGTCAGATCGTTGTGTTCTTCGTAATTCGCATTCACGGCGTCCAGTTTCTCCCGGATGACGTCGGGTGTGCGCAATCCCGTGGTGCCGGAATACACGATTCTCGCGCCCATCCGGGCCAGGCCAAGTGCGAATGACTGGCCCGAGCGGGCCCGGGACAGGTCGGGGGTCGCGATCATGACGGTCATGGCAGAAAAGTCTCCCCCTAACACACGCCATGCGGTGTACATGTCAAGCAGCCCCTGGGTCGGGTGCGTCACATTACCGTAACCGCCACTGATGATGGGTACCGTATCCGAACCCAACTGCTCGATGTCAGCCAGTACCCGTTCATCGTCTGGATGGCGTAACACCAGTACGTCCGCGTACTGGGAGATGACCCGGATCGAGTCGTAGAGTGATTCGTTCTTTGCCGCCGCTGAGCTGATCAGCGGATTCGATTCGGTCAAGACATTGCCCCCCAGTCGATACATCGCTGTTTCGTGGCTGAACCGGGTGCGGGTGCTCGGCTGAAAAAACAAGGTGCAAAGAATCCGGTGTCGGAGGAGCTCCAATCCGCTTCGCCAGAACGGCTCGAGCATCCCAGCCGTGATAAATAAATTTTCAAGTTCGTCCGACGAGAGATCATCAATAAAATTCAGATGACGCCCTTGGATACCCGTACGTTCAATCTGCGCATAGATATCCTTTGGACCAAATTCTGGGGTCAATGCCATCGCTGCGTTTCCTCTTGCAAATTCAGTTAACAGAACAGTTCTCGCCGGATCATCAATCTGAGCTCAAATTGGCTCAGACACAAATACCGCTGGCACAATGGATTAACGAGATAAC
>Ga0310122_10000297_pt1 | contig 32019 bp, 33 predicted proteins | sample CB6_Bottom_1051__FD_203503 | JGI IMG/M metagenome (GOLD analysis project Ga0310122, IMG submission 203503) | Marine microbial communities from Western Arctic Ocean, Canada - CB6_Bottom_1051 | ecosystem: Environmental > Aquatic > Marine > Oceanic | place: Canada: Western Arctic Ocean | collected...
AGTATCTGTTCTGGAGCGTGGGCGACATTCCCGACGATCCGATAAGTGGCGCGGATCCGCTGTCCAACCAGAGCAATGGTGCTATCGGCCTCGACGTGGGCCTGCTGTGGAAGTCACCGATTCAAGGTGCGCAGATCGGTGTTCTGCTCAAGAACGCGAACGAGCCGAATCTGGCCAAAACGGGTGGCTTGGGCGATGCCGGGGCGCTGCCGATGGACCTCCACGTGGGCGCCTCTCTGCCGGTGGCGGAAACTTCGATGGTGACGGTGCAGTGGGTGGTCCGGGATCTGACGGACGAGACCGACAGCCGCGTGGTAGTGGGGGGCGAGACCCGGCTGGCGGAGGGATTGATGCTTCGCGCCGGAGGCAGCAAGCTGTTCCAGGACGATGCCAGTGGCGACCTGAACGCCGGTCTGGGATACAAGCGCAACACGCTGCTGTTCGACTACGGCTATCACATTCCACTGGATCTGACCGAGACCAACGGCGCTCATCGCTTCTCCATCGGTTACCTCTTCTGATCTGATCTGGCGACTGATTTGCGCAGATAGGGCCGTCCCCAGGGGCGGCCCTTCGCATTGGTGGTGCCACTCGAAGTTCGGCCGAGAGCGCACGAGGAAAGGAGGATGCGATGGCGGCAAAGAGCGACCTCGTGATCGGGGCCACCACCAGGCCCTACAACAAGCTGACCTACCAGGAAGCCTTTGAGCGCATTGCCACCGCGGGCTATGCCGACGTAGCGGTATTCGCCAACGCCGGCCGGGTGCCGGTGAGCTCGGCGAGCACCGCAGCGGAGGTCGCGGCGGTTCGCAAGGCGGCTGAGAACGCGGGCGTGGCTCCATCCATGCTGCTGGCCAGGACGAGGCTGGGAGATGGACTGGCGGTCGCGGTGGAAGACTACAGACGTCTGGTTGACAACGCGGCGGCGCTGGGCGTGCGCTGGCTGCTCGAGTTGGGTACCGGCAATGAGGAGCACTACCACGACTATGTCCAGCTCATGTGCCAGGCGGTTGAGTGGGCCCAGGAGCGAGACATACAGATTACCATGAAGCCCCACGGCGGTATCAGCCTCACGGCTGAAAACCTGCTCGAAACACACCGGCGCGTTGGCCACGATGCCTTTGGAATCTGCTTCGATCCCGGCAACATAATCTACTATACGCTAGGGAAGCGCCGACCCGAAGCGGACGTAGGGTCCGTCGCTGGCGCTGTCACCACCTTCATCGTCAAAGACTGCGTGGTGGAGGAGGGCAAAGCAGATGTGATGGTGACGGCGGGCGATGGACTGGTGGATTTTCCGTCGGTGCTGGGACAGCTCCTGGCGGTCGGCTTTGGGGGTCCCCTGTACGTCGAGTGCGTCTCCAGCGTGGAGCCGGTTCAGGTCGATCGGGATCTCGCCCACACCCTGGGTTACGTGCGCGGTGTGCTGGCGTCGCTCCAGCGGTGACCGGCTGATACGGTTATCTCGACTCGGTGAAATTCCTTCAATCGATGGCGATCGGGGTGGGCGCCCGCCCGACAGCATAGAGCGCAATGGAACCCTCTGCCATCATCGCCGTCAACGCCATCCTGGGGATCGCCTCCCTGGTGACATCGGTGACCGGGTTCGGCTACGGTCTTGTGGCCACGCCTTTCATGTGCCTGATGCTCTCTCCCTCCATGGCTGTGCCGGTGGTGCTCATGAGCTGGCTGCCGCTGGCGCTCCTCCTGGTGTACGATTGCTTCAAAGAGATGAACCTTTCGCGCATCGGCCGGCTGTATATCTGCGCCATGATCGGAGTGCCGGCTGGCGCCTACGGTCTGTCCCACGCCGAGGACGACACCATGCGAATCTTCATCGGCGCCATCACCTTGCTCGCGGCCGTTTCCATGCTGCGGCGTCCCCGCGGACCGCTGCGCCGAGAGCCTTTTTTTCTGTGTGCGGCGGGGCTTCTCAGCGGTGTTATCGGCGGGGGCACCGGCATTACGGGCCCGCCGGTGGTACTGCTGGGCCTGAAGCAGCAGTGGGAGCACCCGGGATTCCGGGCGGATCTGATCGGGTATTTCTTCGTTCTGCACGCGTCCATGCTGATTCTGTTTCGCAATGTCGGACTGCTGGAACAGAGCACACTGAGCCTGAGCCTGTGGTCGCTGCCTGGAGTCCTGGTCGGATATTTCGCCGGGATGCGTCTCAAGAACCTGATCTCACCGTCGCTTTACCGCCGTCTGGCCATCGGCATCGTTGGTTTGGGTGGGGTCCTCGCCGTCCTTTTCCGCTAACCTTGGGAGTGTTGAAGCAGCGATGACCGCTCAAAGACCCAACCTTCTTCTCATCACCAGCGACCAGCAGCACTGGAATACTCTGGGAGCCTCCAATAGCGAACTCCAGACTCCTCACCTGGACCGCCTGGCCCGGGAAGGCACAACCTTCACGAGAGCGTATTGCCCCAATCCCACCTGCACGCCAACCCGGGCTTCCATGATAACCGGGCAGTACCCGAGCCAGCACGGGGCCTGGAGCCTGGGCACCAAACTGCCCGAGAGCGTCCGCACTCTGGGGGACGAACTGCAGACCGCCGGCTATCGCACGGCCCTGGTGGGGAAGGCGCACTTCCAGCCACTCAAGGGGACGGAGGAGTTTCCCTCTCTCGAGTCGTACCCGATCATGCAGGATCTCGATTTCTGGTCCGCCTTCGACGGGCCGTTCTACGGCTTCGAGACGGTTCGATTGGCGCGCAACCACGCGGACGAGGCGCACGTGGGTCAACACTACGCCCTCTGGATGGAGCGTCGAGGGTGTGAGAACTGGCGCGACTACTACAAGCCCCCCACCGGCAACAACGACCGTCAGAAGCACCGCTGGCTGATCCCGGAAGAATTCCACTACGACAACTGGATCGCGGCCGAGACGGTCGATCTCCTGGAGCGCTACCATGACGCCGAAGAGCCGTTCTTCCTCTGGTCCAGTTTCTTCGATCCACATCCGCCGTATCTGGCTCCCGATCCGTGGCATCGAATGTACGACCCGCGCGAACTCACCATCCCGTCGGTAGTGCCGGGCGAGCACGATGCCAACCCACCCCACTTCGCGTTAACCCAACAGCAGCGGCCCGATTTTTCTCCGTGGCGCGAAAGCGGCCAGGGGATACACGGCTTCAGTTCGCATCTTCACGACCGCCGCGATCTCGCCGAGAATGTGGCGGTATACTACGGCATGATCAGCCTTATGGACAAATACATCGGCGTCATTCTCGACAAGCTGGATAAGCTCGGCCTGGCAGAGAATACGCTCGTCCTCTTCACCTCCGACCACGGGCATCTCTTCGGGCAGCACGGACTCACCGCCAAGGGCCCTTTCCACTACGAGGACCTTGTCCGCGTCCCTTTCATCGCCCGCTGGCCGAAGCGGATTCCGGCGGCGGCGAAGTCGGACGCGCTGCAGTCGCTGGTCGACCTGGCACCCACCTTTCTCAGCGCCGTCGGAGCCGCCGCTCCCCGCACCATGACCGGAGTGAACCAGTTGCCCCTGTGGTGCGGCACCGCCAGTTCGGCGCGCGGTCACGTCCTGGTGGAGAACCGGCACGAACCAACCACCGTGCACCTCAAGACCTACATCGACGAGCGCTACAAGCTCACCGTCTACTACGAACGGGATTACGGCGAGCTATTCGACCTGCAAGAGGACCCTGGGGAGGTGAGAAACCTCTGGTCAGTGGCGGAGCACGCCAACCTGAAATCAGAGCTGACCCGCAAGTTGCTGTTCGCCGAGATGGGGAAGGAGCCGCTGTGGATGCCCCGAATCTCGGGTGCATGAGACTCAGCAGTGCCTAACGGAGGTTCACCTCGTCCGGTGAGGGCCTGAGACGTCCGAGCAGCGATTCGCAGTCTCAAGGGCATGAGACAGAAGCGGTGTATAGCGGCGAATCACCTGGTCCGGTGAGGGTCTGAGACGTCCGAGCAGAGACTGGCAGTCTCTGGTGTATGAGACTCAGCGGGTGTATTATCTTGCGTGTTGCGGTTTAGATCAAGAGGATCGAAAGCAGTCTCTTGGCACGGCGGAGAGGTGAGTGATTGTTTCAGGTAAGTAGGGAGTCGTGGAAAGTCCTCGGGCAGATCCTGCTGTTGGCGGTGATATTGTATGCCTTCCTCGTCAGCATCCAGCTGCTGGGATCCTCCTTCAAGCTCTTCGGCAGGGATCTGGCCCAACAGCTCATCGAGATGACCTCGAATCCACTGGTGGGCCTGGTGGCGGGGATCCTGGCAACGACTCTCGCTCAGAGCTCCTCTACCACCACATCCATCACCGTGGGCCTGGTGGCCGGTGGGGCGCTTACCATCGAGGGGGCGATTCCGGTGATCATGGGGGCCAACATCGGCACCAGCGTCACCAATACCCTCGTCTCCATGGGGCACATTACCCGCAAGGAGGAGTTCCGTCGCGCCCTTGCCGGCGCTACAGTACACGATTTTTTCAACGTGATGGTTGTTCTCATCCTGCTGCCGGTGGAAATATACTTCCACTTTCTAGAGGGCATTGCCACTTACGCGGCGGAGGTCTTCCAGGGAGCGGGGGGGATGAAGTTCTCCAGCCCCCTGAAGGCGTTGACGCAGCCGGCGGTATCCGGCATCCTCGATCTCGTTCAGAGGAACGCGACCCTTGGGGTCATCGTGTCCCTCGTGCTCATGTTCACCTCGCTGAAATTCCTGGTGGATCTCGCCAGGGGCCTGGTGGTCCAGCGCTCCGGCCGCTTCCTGAACCGCTATCTGTTCGGTGCTCCCATGGTGGCGATGGTGTTTGGCGCTGCCATAACCTTTATGGTGCAGAGCAGTTCGATTACCACCTCCATGGTTGTGCCTCTGATCGGTGCCGGCATCTTGACGCTGGAGGCGGTCTTTCCCTTCACCCTCGGGGCCAATGTCGGTACGACGATGACGGCCATGCTGGCCGCTCTCTCCACCGGCGCCATCGGCGCGGTCATCGTTGCCTTCTCCCACTTCTTTTTCAACATTACCGGGATTGCGCTCATCTACCCGGTGCCTTTTATCCGCAAGATTCCCATATACCTGGCCCGCAGGCTCGCGGACCTCACCAGCCGTAAACGGTTCTACGCCTTCGCCTACGTGGCCCTCGTGTTCTATCTGGTTCCCCTGATGCTGATTTTTATCTGGAGGTAAGTGCGTTATGTTCAGAGACCTGCTGGGGCAGAAGCGCACCCTCGTCCACGACGCCATCGACGAGGTCATCAAGATGTTGGAGCGTGCCGAAGGCATGTTCGGCGTCGCCTGCGGCAAGCTGCTGGAGGAGGGGGGCGATGTCGACATTGGACAGAGTGACGAGGATATCAACGTGGGGGAGCGCATGGTGCGGCGCATGGTGTTTCAGCACATCATGGTCAATCCACAGCAAGACCTGCCCGCGGGTTTGTCTCTCATCAGTATCGTTCATGACGTGGAGCGCATCGGGGACTACGCCAAGAGCCTGCTGGAATTGAATCAGTGGTTGAACTTGTGCGCGGCTGAGGGGCGCTATGCCACCATGTGCCGTGACATCCACGGCCAGATCATGCCTTTCTTCGAATTGACGCTGCGGGCTCTGCGCGACTCGGACCCGGATGCGGCCAGAGAGGTGATGAAAAAACATCTGGACGTGAAGAAGCGCACCGATGAAGTGGTTAAAGTGGCGATGGAGGACGAGGATGCCGGTCGGGATGCCGTGCTCTTCACGCTCACTTCCCGATACCTGAGGCGGGTCAGCGGCCACCTGTCCAATGTGTCGTCCAGCGTGGTCAATCCGCTCGACCAGTTGGCCGGCCGGGCCGCGAAAGCCTAACAGAGGAGAACGCGTCGACTATGGACATGTCCCAAGTGACAGCAGCTATCCAATCTGTCCGAGACCACTACGAAAATCACGGGATTTTCATGAAGCAGTTCGGCTTTGGTCAGAAGCCCGCCCTCGTCGTCATCGACATGGCGTACGGATGGACGGATCCCGCCTATGCCACGGGCTCGAATCGGCTGGACGAGGCGGTAGCGGGCATAAAGCGATTGCTTCCCCTCTGCCGCGAGAAGCAGGTTCCCATCGTCTACACCACTTCGCCGTTTCGCCAGGACGATGTGGAACCGATGCCCTCGCGGGGCTCGGTGCAAGCGGATGGGTCCTCCTATCTCCCCTGGGACGAGCGCGCGTGTGAGATAGACCTGCGCCTGAAGCCGGAGTCGGGAGACCTCGTCATCTACAAGGACAACGCGAGCGCTTTTTTCGGAACGCATCTCGCTGGCCACCTCGTCGAAAACGGCGTCGACACCCTCATCGTCACCGGCTGCTCGACCAGCGCCTGCGTGCGGGCCACCGCTACCGACGCGCGCGCCTACCGATTCCGGGCCATCGTGCCGCGACAGTGCGTGCAGGATCGTGCCCCGGCTGCCCACGAGTGGAATCTCTTCGATCTCGACGCCAAGTTCGCCGATGTCGTCGATGTAGACGAGGTGGCCGAGTACCTGGAGCAGATCTGATGAGCGACGCGGTCCTGCTGGCGGGCGACCGCTATCACCGTGCTGATGACGCCTTCGCGGGGGTGGGACCGGCGCTGGAAGCAGCCGGCCTCGAGGTCGATTACATCACCGACGTGCGTTTACTCGATGCCGATCTTCTGCGGGACGTGAAGCTCCTCTCCATCCTCAGAGACGGGATGGAGTGGCCGCGGGGCGAGGACGGACCGTTCAGCGTCTGGATGGAGCCCAACCAGGAAGAGGCGGTGGAGTCCTTCGTCCAGAGGGGTGGAGCCTTCCTTCCGCTTCACAACGCCGGCTGGGCCTACCCGTGGAGAAACGGGTACCGGCGCGTCATGGGCGGTTACTATCAGGGCCATCCGGCAGTGCGGTCTTTCGAAGTGGCGGTGGTGAATCCCCAGCACCCAATCACCGCAGGGGTCTCGGACTACGAAATTGTCGATGAGCAGCACTTCCTCTGGTTCGACTACGATCGCGTCGATCTGCTGCTGAAGAGTCGGGGGGAGGATGGCAAGGAGTCGGCCGCGGGATGGGCTTACGAGTACGGGAGTGGACGCGTCGCCTACCTCGCCAATGGACACACCCTGGAGATCCTGCGTCACGAGATGGTGCAGCGCCTGCTGCACAACGCCGTTCGCTGGCTGCTGCGACTGGAAAACCGATCGACTGCAGAGGAAACCGCCGTGTCGACGGCGCGATGACGAGGCGATAACAGATATGACGATGCAACCGTAGATTGAAAATGGCGTGATATGATGGACAGAGAGCGACTGAAGCAGGTCGTGTGTGAGGCTATCGACCAGCGCCGACAGCGCGTCATTGATGTGGGCGAAAGTATCATGGACGAGCCCGAGCTCGGCTTCAAGGAAGTGCGCACCGCCGAGCGCGTTGGCCAGGTGTTCGAGGAGGCCGGGCTCGAGTACGAGACCGGCCTGGCTCTCACCGGCGTAAAGGCGACCCTGCGCGGCGCTCGACCCGGGCCGACCGTTGCCCTCATGGGTGAGCTGGATTCGCTCATCGTTCCCGATCATCCCCGCGCCGACCCCGCCACCGGAGCCGCTCACGCCTGCGGTCACAACGCCCAGATCGCCGGTCTGATGGGAGCGGCACTTGGCCTGGCCGCCTCCGGGGCCGCCGAGCATCTGGCGGGCAACATCGTCTTCTTCGCGGTGCCGGCCGAGGAGTATGTGGAGATCGACTACCGGCTGGGGTTGGTCAAGGAGGGCAAGACTACTTTTCTCGCCGGCAAGCCCGAGTTGTTGGAACTGGGCCACTTCGACGATATCGACATGGTCGTCATGATCCACAGTGGCAGCGCCGACTCCATCGATGGCAGCATGGGCGTTTCGGTCTCCTCCAACGGATTTCTGGCCAAGACCGTGCGCTTTCTCGGACGCGCCGCCCACGCCGGCGTGGCTCCCGAGCAAGGAGTGAACGCCCTGTATGCGGCCAATCTCGCCCTCAACGCCATCAACTCTTATCGCGAGACCTTCAGAGATCAGGATTGCGTCCGGGTCCATCCGATCATCACCAAAGGCGGCGATATCGTCAACATTGTACCCGCCGAGGTCCGCATGGAAACCTACGTGCGGGCGCGAACACCAGCGGCAGTGGCTGACGCCGCCGCCAAGGTGGACCGCGCCCTGCGCGGCGGCGCACTGGCCATGGGGTGCGTGGTCGAAATCGAGACTGTACCCGGTTTCCTGCCGCTGGCCAACGATCGGCGCCTGGCGGAGGTGTTCAGGGAGAATGCCAGTCAGCTGTTCGGGGCGAGCGCGTATCGCGAGTATCCCCACAGTGGCGGCTCGACCGACGCGGGGGACCTCAGCCAGATCATGCCGGTGCTGCACCCGGTGATGACGGGTGCCCGAGGAACCGTGCACGGAAAGGATTGGCACATCGCCGACCACGAGGCAGGCTATCTGGCGCCAGCCAAAACACTCGCAATGATGGCGATAGACCTGCTGCACGGGAATGCCGAAGTCGCTTGCGGGATACGCGATCACAGCAAACCGCCGCTTACCAGGCAGGACTACCTGCGACAGCAAAAGGAAGTCTTCCGCCACGAGGTCTTCGACGGCGGGAGCTGAGGCGGTCGGGCTCGCCGGGTTCGGGAGAATTGATGTTGCGGATCAAGTGGAAGGAGGGGCCCGGGCTGCCCGTCTTCGTCAAGGGTGGGGCGATGGGGCTGGTGGACGGGGTGCTGGTGTACGCGGCGGGAATGTGCTATCCCTGGCGAGAGAGCGAGCAGGCCTGGTATCTCGATGAGGAGCCTGGTAATCTCGACGAGGGCGGCGGCTGGTTTCCGGTGGAACCCTCTCTGCCGCTGGGCCGCGCTTACACCCATGGCCTTTCGCTGGGTGACGGGCTGCTGCTTCTTGGGGGGCGCAAATCGATGTCGGATGGCCGCGTAAGTCTGCGTGACGCGTGGCTGCTGCGGCGCCGGCCAGACACCGGATTCGCTTGGAGATCTCTGCCCGACATGAACTGGGGGCGCGCCATCCCGTGTATGGGGGCGGCCGACAGGCGGGTGCTGGCCTTCGGCGGGGGGGAGTGGGAGCGCTCACAAGGAGGCGCCTTTGTGACGCGACACCTCCGGCGCTACGAAGTTCTCGATCTCGACGATGAAGCTGCGGGGTGGCGTGACATGGGGGAGCTGCCGTTCACGCCCCGGGTCGGCGCCTGTTTTGCCAGCGTTGGACCGCTCACCTACGTATTTGGCGGCTACGAGTGCTGGACGGAGGAAGGGGAGCGCCGGATCAGGTATCTCGACGACGCCTGGCGCTACGACTTCGGGACTGACTCCTGGGCGCGGCTAGCGGACCTCCCGAGTGCGATATCAGGTGGTTGTGCCGCCGCCTGGGATGAGAGCATCCTGCTGCTGGGTGGGGGCGTACATCTGCGCCAGGACAATGTGGAAATTCTTTACACCACCTATCACCAGCGCGATCCCGGTACGCCGCGCCAGCGCCTCGTTGGTGGGTATTCCGACCTCGTCTACCGCTACGACGTGGCCGGTGATTCATACATCTTGCTCCCGGATCGGCTCCCAGTGGGTCTCCACGACCTGCGCTGCTCGGTTGGGGGGAGCGGAGATCAACTGTTCGTAGCGGGTGGGGAGACGGTGGATCCCGCCCTCAGCAACACCACTGATACCGTCGTCGTGGGCCTCATCGGGGTCGCGGAATAAGAATAGCATAAGAGGAGAATGGGTGATATGAGACTGGGACTCGTGACCTATAATCTGGCCAGAGAGTGGGATCTGGAAACCATCATCGGCAACTGCGAAGAGACCGGATTTGAGGGTGTGGAATTGCGCACGAGCCACGCGCACGGCGTTGAGGTGGAGCTGTCGGCAGACGAACGCCGGAAGGTGCGCCAGCGATTCGATGATTCGGCGGTCGATCTGGCCGGGCTGGGATCGGCCTTCGAGTTTGACGCCATCGACCCGGCCGAGGTGCGCCGCCACATCGAGGGAACAAAGAGATACGCGGCGCTCGCCGCCGATGTCGGTGCAGCTGGCGTTAAGGTGCGCCCAAACCGCGTTCACGACGACGAGGGGGTGGAGCGAGAGCGGACGTTTGAGCAGATCGGCCTGTCGCTGCGTGAGTGCGGCGAGAGCGCCAGGGATCTCGGCGTGGAGATTCGCCTCGAGGTCCACGGTCAGATCACCTGCGACCCCGCGCATATTCGCCGGATACTCGACTACGCCGACTGCGACAATGTCTTCGCCTGCTGGAACTCCAATATGCAGGACCTGATCGACGGCTCGGTGGACGCAAACTTCGCACTCCTGGCGAAGGACATCCGACTGGTGCACCAGACGGAACTGTGGAGCGAATATCCCTACCGGCGGTTCTACGAGCTGCTGCGAGAGAGCGGCTACAGCGGGTTCTGCCTGGCCGAAATTCCCGAGAGCGCCGACCCGGTGCGGCTCATGCGCTACTATCGCGCCCTGTGGCTGGAGCTGAGCGGGGAGACGAGTGGCCGTGAAAAAGCTGTGGTGGGCTGATGCCTGAGATCGCCTACGTCAACGGACGCTTTTCGCCCATCGGCGAGGCGGTAGTTTCGATCGAGGATCGTGGTTTTCAGTACGCCGACGGCGTCTACGAGGTGCTGGCTACGTATGGTGGCCAACCCCACGGCATGGAGGCCCACCTGCTGAGACTGGAGCGCAGCTTGGGAGAGCTGCGTATCGAGTGCGACATCCGCGAGTACGGCCTCGAGGGGATCATCGGCGAGGCGATCGCTCGAGGCGACTTCGAGGAGAGTCTCATCTATATCCAGATCACCCGTGGGGTGGCCCCCAGGAACCACGAATTTCCTCTCGCTTCAGCCGGAGTATCTCCCACCGTGGTGGTGACGGTGAAGGAGTTGGCCCGGCCTCAGGCATCGCAGTACGAGACGGGGGTCAAGGTGGTATCGCTGCCGGATTTGCGTTGGAAGCGCTGTGACATCAAGACCGTCGCTCTGCTGCCCAATGTGTTGGCGAAGCAGCAGGCGGCTGAGGCGGGCGCCTTCGAGGCTCTCCTGGTGGACGAGGCGGGGCGCGTGACGGAAGGCTCCTCGACCAGCTCGTTCCGCGTATCTGACGGGGAAATCTGGACGACGCCTCTCGGCGGCCACATTCTGCCCAGCATCACCCGCGACTCCCTGCTGCGAGCGGCGCGCGATCTGGAGATTCCGGTGCGGGAGGAGTTCAGTCTCCTCGAAGAATACCTGCAGGCCGACGAGGTCTTCCTGGCCGGAACCACTACCGAGTCCATGCCCGTGGTCCAGGTCGACGACACTACCATTGGCTCCGGTGCGCCCGGTCCGGTGACCGGCGCTCTCCGGAGGAGACTGATCGAGCGGTGAGTCATGCGCCGGATGGTAGAACGACTTCGTCCTTCTACCCCGGTGGTGCGGATCTGAACCACCGAGTTATGCGGGGGACAGGCGCTTGCGGGGGCCTTGATCTGACGGTGAGTCATGCGCCGGGGATCTGAACCAGCGAGGTTATGCTGGGGAGCGGGCTCTAGGTTACTCGAGAGGCAGGAAACGGGCTTTCACGGACCCGTCTGTAACTTCCACTATCCCGACGGATCGAGGGTTGGCGAAGCGCTTGCGGCCGGCACTGGCGGGATTGAAGTAAAGGACGCCCTCGAATTGGGCCAGGTACTGTTGGTGGCTGTGACCGAACACGACGACGCGGGCGCCGTGGGCATCGTCTCCGATGACGCCATCTCGCGACGGGGTGAAGATGTGGGTCATGTAGATGTGAGCGCCGTCGACGGTCACGAGGAGGGATTGGGGAAGGGATGAGCACTCAGGGTCGCTTACGTCCACGTTGCCGCGCACCGCGCAGACCGGTGCCGAGGCCGAGAGCTTTTCCAGAATGTCGCGTCCGCCGACGTCGCCGCCATGCAGGATCAGATCCACGTCCTTGAAGCGTTCGGCCACTCTCTGGTCCAGGAGGCCGTGGGTGTCACAGATGACGCCGATCAGCATCTTCCTGCCTCAGCTTACTCGGCGTCGCGGGCGCAGCGGAAGCCGCGGTACCGGTCCGACTCGTGCGGCGCTCCGAAGCTTCGAGCCGCGCTGCGGATGTCGTTCGCCCGCGATCGATAGCTCCCCCCTTTGACGACGCGGGTGTCGCCGGTCGCTGGGCCCTTTGGGTCCGTCCCGGTGGAGACGGTCTGATAGTAATCGGCGCTGTACCAATCCTGGACCCATTCGGAGGCGTTGCCTGCCAGGTCCAGAACTCCGAAGTAGCTGACGCCATCCGGATAGGAGCCCACGGGTGCGGCGTCCGCGTGGCCGTCCGCGTCTAAGCGGGAATTGGCGAACCAGATCTGCTCCCAGTTGACCCCGTTGTTACCCCAGGGGTATTTGCGGTAGACGCCGTCGTTTCCACGTGCCGCATACTCCCACTCCGCCTCGGTTGGCAGCCTCTTGCCCGCCCACTTGCAGTAGGCGTAGGCGGAGAACCAGGTGACGTCGAGCACGGGGTGGTCCGCGGCCCTGTGGTCCGCGGTATGACCGCTGGTGTGATCGACCTCAGGGGGCTGGTCGGGGTGGCGGGCACTGCTGTCGCCGCTGGCCGAAAGATACGTCAGAAAGGTTCGGTACTGCCCCACGGTGACTTCGTGTTCGTCCAGGTTGAACCCGCTGATGCGGACCCGGTGCAACGGCCGCTCGGCCTGGTAGGTCATCGAATGGCCCGTGGTGGGCCCGCCCACATCCTCAAACCGTCCTCCCATGTCAAACTCCCCGGAGGGAATCGCGACTACGGGTGAATCGTCACGGGCTGGTACGTTGTCTTCCGGTGCGCCGCCGCATTGGGCGACGGCCAGAGCACAGGTGGTGAGGACCAAGCCCCGAGCCCACGAATTCAAATGGACCATGATACGTGTTCTGCCTCCTTGCCGATGCGACGCGGTCGCTGCATAGCGAGCAGCGCGAACCCAGTTTGGTAAACGTAACCCAGTTTGGTAAACGTAAGGGACCGGGGAAATCCCGCAACTGGAACGGACGGCGCCTCGCAGGCGCGACACTGGCGCCTGGCCAGTAGCGACAGCGGTAGGGGTAGCCGTTACACCCCCAGTCGGTTCTCGAAGGCAACCGGCCGTCCGTCTTCGCCGCTGAGGGGACGGGCCGGGACGCGCTCGCCCGTGGCGATACTGACCACGACCAGGGAGACGACGGCAAAAGGGACGGCCAGCAGGTCGCCGGGCAGATCGGGCGTCAGTACCATGAAGGCCATCCAGGACCCGAAACCGACCAGCACGGCGGCCAGAGCGCCCGGGGCATTGGCGCGGCGCCACCAAATCCCGGCGGTAAGGGGCACGAACAGCGTGGCCAGGAGGATCGACCAGGAATCGACCATGAGGTCGTAGACGGTGCTTCTGTGGAGGGCCATTACCAGGGCCACAAGCCCTAATCCCAGGACTGACAGGCGGGATACCAGCAAGCTCAGCTTCTCGCTGGCAGCCGGTTTGGCGAGATGAAGCAAGTCCCAGCCGATGACGCTGGCGGGCGCCAACAGGGCGCTGTCCGCGCTACTCAGCAAGGCGGAGACAAGGGCTCCCATGAAAAGCACGATGGCGACCGTGGGCAGGTACTTCAGGGCCAATTCCATCATCACCAGCTCGGGCTCGACCAGGTCGGGGAGGATCACGGCGCCCGCCATGCCCAGCAGCACCGGCAACAGACCCACGGTGATGTAGAGGATGCCGCTGATATAGCAGCTGCGGTACGCGACCTTTTCGTCTCTGGCGGACAGGGCCCGCTGGATCAGGTCCTGGCCGGCCAGATTGCCCAGGCCGATGACCAGCCAGTCACGCGCATAGGCCAACCAGGAGGTCGGATTGCCGTCTGTGGGAAAGAGCTCGAAGCGCTCGTCTGGAATCTGGTCGGCAATGGCGGACCAGCCTCCCATTTCGGACACGATAATAGGCGTGAGCAGAACCATCCCCGCCACGAGTATGATGAGCTGGACGAAATCGGTGAGGGTTACGGCCCACATCCCGCCGGCGAAGGTGTAGACCAGGACGACGGCAGCCGCCAGAATGATACCGATGGTTGGGTCGAGCCCGGCGATGGATTGCAGGATACGGCCGAAAGCCACCATAAGGGCGGCAACCCAGCCCACGTACGCCGGAATCGTGCACAGGCTGGCCAGCAGGCCCGCGCGGCCGTCGAAGCGGGTGGTGAAAAAGGAGGCCACCGTCATGAGTCCCATGCGGCGCATGATGCGAACATAGAACAGGCCCGCCAGGAACAGGCAGAGGGCGGCGCCGAAGGGATCGGCGACAACGGCCATCATGCCCCCGCTGTACGCCGCGCTCGCCGCGCCGATACACAAGCCGCCGCCGAACCAGGTCGCGGCCAGGGTGCCGGTGCACAGCAGCAACGACAGTCGCTTGCCGGCGACGATGAAATCGGCGGATCCGCGAATCTTTCGGCTGGCGTACAGGCCAATTCCCAGCATGATCAGTACATACAGGCCCAGTCCGACCAGCACCGGGGTGTTAGTCACCATGGTTTCAATACTCTCCTGGCAGCCCCGGTGGGCGATGGTCGCCCTGGGAGTCTGTCCGAGTGTCCCGGCGCGCGCCGAGCAGGCGAGCCGCCTGGGTGCTCAAGTCGTGTCGTAGACGATTCTTTGTTGTCGTTTAGGGTCATCCGGCTCTCGCGCACAACATAAGGGCAGCGACGGTGGCCGGACAAGTCTTTAAACCCGCCGCCGCTAAGTGGCGAGGTGCGATATGTTGTGTAACGCATTGTAGCCGAGTCGGTTGATACTTATCTTGTGACGCGTAAACTGACGTGTGTCCGGGGGGCGGGGAATTCACCAGATGTGGGGCAGTCCAACGCCCACGGGGAGGGCGATGCGGTACCGAACGTCCCGCGCCTCACCTGGGTGTGGCGTCTGGCGCCACCTGAGTGGCGTAGGCGGCCACTTCAGCGGCATCGGAGGGGTTACTTATATACCTCTAATCTGTTGTACCGCTGCAATTTACGTATTCGGTTGCCAATTCCATCAGCGCCTGGCACCGGAGTTGCATGACGAGCCGGTGAAAGCCGAGATAGAGACGTTAGCTAAAATCCATCAGGGAGCGGGTGGTCAGCACGCCCCTGGAGTCTCTCGGCCGCTTGGGTAACCGGAAGCAATTTCGACGAAAAGGAGTGAGTGATGGCCAAGGGAATGTTCGCGCGCATGGCCGACATCGTTAAGTCCAACATCAACGAGTCGCTGGATCGTGCCGAGGATCCTGAGAAAATGATCCGGCAGATGATCCGAGAGATGGAAGAGGCGGTCAGCAAGGCCACGGCCTCGGTGGGCACGGCGGTTGCCAATCAGAAGCGGCTCGAACGACACTGGAACGAGAAGCGATCGCAGACGGCGGATTGGCAGCGCAAGGCCGAGCGCGCCGTCGAAGCCGGCGAGGACGATCTGGCGCGCCGCTCGCTGGAGCGCAAGGCGATGATGCAGAAGGCGTCAGACGACCTGGCACCGGTGATGGAGGAGAGCAAGCGCACGGCCGGACAACTGCGCGAGCAGCTGCGCGAATTGAAGGGGAAACTCGAAGAGGCCAGGGCCCGCGAGGGAACACTCATGGCCCGTCATCAGGCTGCTCAGGCCCGCAAACAACTGGCGCAAAGCATCTCCGAGCTGAGTACTGATGCATTCTCCAGTTTCGAGCGCTTCGAGCAGAAAGTGGAGATCGGCGAGGCTGAAGCCGACGCCCATGCGGAGGTAGCAGGCGAGATCGCCGATGTCGAGCGCCAGGTGCGGCAGTTGGAGAGGAGTGGAGAGGTAGAGGATGAGCTCGCGGCTCTCAAGCAGCGGCTGACGCTTGAAAAGGCCGAAAGACAATAGGAGAGGAGACGGAGTCGTGCGAGGCCATATCATGCGAAATCAGGGCGGAATTCTCGAAGGCGGCGCCAAACGACTGGGCGCCCTCCTGTTGAAGGTGGGCGCCGTGCCCATGATCCCGGTGGGACTGGGCCTCATGTTGTGGGGACTGTTCCACAAACTCGAGAACAACTCATGGCGGGGAGAGGACCCCCTGTCCGCAGGCGTCTCGCTGGTGGTTATGGGGGCGATCTTGTGGTTTCTTTCGAGGCGGCTGGACTCCGCCGCCAGTCTGGTGCGTCAGCGCCGGCTGGAGAACCGGATCCTGCGTCTGGCCGCTCAGCGCGACGGGCGCTTGACCGTCACCGACGCGGCTATGGAGACAGGCTTCACCGTGGTCGAGAGTGAGGCGGTTCTGAAAAGTCTGGCCGAGGGTGGTTACGTGGAGATCGAAGTGACCGAATCGGGACTGATCGTCTACCGCTTCCCGGAGATCCTCTTCGGCAGCGAGAAGTCGGGTTTCCCCTGGACCAACAGGGCCGAGACCATTTAATTCAGGACCAGATCCCGGACGGTCGGGGACGGAAAGGCGGCAACGACGATGAGCATTCCCAGGATATTTCAGTGGCCGACGCCTTGGATCTGGGGCGCCCTGGTCGTCTTGATGGCGGTGAACAATCATCACTTCCGCTTTGACGAGTTTGTGGGATAGACGTGTCCCTCGTCATTGCGGCGAGCGTCCTCCACTATATACGGTCAAGACACGGTAAGGTGAGTGCCGATACTCGGCAGGCGGGAGCGGATGTTGATTTCGACCAGCGACTGGTGGAAATCGAGCGCCGGATGACCGATACCCAGGATGTGATGATCGCCCTCAGTGACAAGATGGACCGCTGGGAGGAAGAGCGAACGCTCGCCGGGCGAGAGCGCGCGACGTCCTCGACGCAATGATCGCCTTCAGCTGCAAGATGGCGCCGGAGGTTGAGTCCCGTTTCCGAGTAGACAAACCAGGGGCGGATAAATGAACAGCTTTCCGATGGTCGCGGTTGGCATCGGTATCATCATTCTGTGCGGCGGCGCCGTACGGTGCATCAGCATATACATGAAGAGCAGGTATGGTGACGGCCGCGGCTGGCGAAAACGGATGAGTTCCAGATGCGATTGGATGAAATGGACAAGCGCCTGCACGACGTCCTCGACGTCATGATCGACCTGAGCGAGAAATTCGATCGCTATGAGGCCAAACAGTCGGACGCCGGCCCCGTGGCGAGGGGTTGACTCATGCCGCTCTCCGAGCGGCGTCTGGTCGTCCTCAAACACCTATAAGAAAGCGAGCTCCAATGCTGGTCAAGGTCATCGGTGGTGCACTGTTACTCGTCGGTGCAGTTCTCGCGTTCAAGATGCTGCTGAGTGTTGTGTGGGCGATCCTCTCCGTGGTCGTGACCGGCGCCCTCCTGTACGGCGGATGGCGCCTGCTGAATCGGTGAAGATCGATGAGCGGGCCTATTAGTGCGAAGGGGAGGCCCGCGGAAGACTCCTTCCTGGAGGGTATGGCGCAGCTGCAGGCGGGGATGGCGACACAGGCGGTGGACCTGCTTGAGGCCGCCGCCGCTGAGGGTCATCTCGAGGCCTGTTTCCAGCTCGCGCTCTACTACACGGGCCGGGGTCGCCGCGGCAGCCAGCTGCTGGAGCAGGCCATCGGCCACCTCGAGTCGATTCTGGCCGCGGCCGAGGACCGCGCCACCCTGTCGACGGGACTGGACCGCGTCTGCTTTGTCCTGGGCAATGTATACGCCCAGGAGAGTGCCACGCTCGAGGAAGCGCTCACCACCCTCAGACAGGGCTTGAGTATCAATCCCCTATCCGCCTTTGGTCACAACAGCCTGGGTGCCGTGCTCATGCGGGACGCCCAGGTACTGGGGGCTCTCGGAGAGTTCAAAGTGGCGATCCAACTCGACCCTGAGCTGCGGCCGGCCTATACGAATCTCGCACGACTGCTGTTCAAGCACGTGAAACCGGATGATCTGGCGCAGGAATACCAGCACATCGCCGAGGAATTCGAAGAGCGCACGTCCCAGGTGCTGGCACGGCTCTCCCTGGAGTTGGTGGAGTTGGGCCGCGAACAGGTATACGAAGGGCTGTACACCAAGGGACATCAGCTGAAGAATCTGATCGGTCTGGCCGGGAGCCGGGTCCGGGGCCTGTTGAAACGCATGGACGAGTCCGATCCCGCCAGCGCCGACCTGCGCAGCCTGGCCACCGAGCACGAGCACTTGTACGAGGAGTGGGTGGGTTACTTGAGCACCATGACCCCCGATTGCCTCTCCACGAGCCTCATCGAACCCGATCGACTGGTGCGACGGGTGGTGGACGCGGTCCGAAGCCACACCGGCGGAAGTCGGATCAGCCTGCGGGTCCAGGAGGAAGGGGTGCCCAGGGTCGAGGCGGACGAGCGCCTGCTCAGAGATGCCGTAACCAACTTGTGTCTGAACGCACTGGAGGCGGTCCAGGCGGATAAGGGGGAAGTCGTGGTGGGCGTGGGCCACGATCCAGAGACGGCGGTGGTTTTCATAGAGGTCGAGGATGACGGACCGGGGATCGCCAGCGAGCACATCGAGCACATTTTTGACCCCGGATTCACCACCAAGAAGCAGGGGAACGGCTACGGTCTCAGTATTGCCAGGCGCATCGTCCACGCCCATCACGGAGAGTTGAGGGTGAAGAGCCGAGTCGGACACGGATCGGTTTTTCGTCTCGACGTGCCGGTCAACTCCGAGGTCGACGCGGTACCTGAGACGTCGGGGAAGCCTGAATCGTCCGGGAAGCCTGAGACGTCCGGGAAGCCTGAGACGTCCGGGAAGCCTGAGACGTCCGGGAAGCCTGAGACGTCCGGGAAGGGTGGGCGGCTTAAGACCGCTGACGCCGCCACATCATGAAACAGCAAGAGACCAGCAGGGTTTTCATCGCCGACGATCAGCCAGAGGTGCTGGCCATGCTGGCTGACAAGCTGCGCTCCCGCGGCAAGGCTGTAGAGACCTTCCCGTCCGGCGCGCTCCTGACCGAGCGGCTGACCGTTGATTGCGACGGGGTGGAGCTGGTGGTGCTGGACCTGGATTTCGGAGCGGGCGAACCCGACGGTATCGAGGCGCTCAAGCAGATCAAGAAAAAGTGGCCTGACATGCCGGTCATCATACTCACCGGCAAGGGTAGCGTCGATGCGGCGGTGGAGGCGGTGCAGCATGGAGCCGCCGATTTCATCGAAAAGGATCTGTACGTAGAGGACAAGCTCGAGTTGAGCATGGAAAAGGTGGAGCGGATGCTCCAGGTGCTCAAGGAGAACACCCGGCTGAAGGCGGAGAACGAGGAGTTAGGACGCGACAACGTCTTCTACCGTACCGAGCTGGGCAAACGCTATCGCATCGTCAGCGTCAGCCCTCAGATCCAATCCATTCTGGAACAGGTGGAGCAAATAGCCTCGATCCCGCGGCCCGTCCTGGTGACCGGAGAGCGCGGTGTCGGCAAGGAGCTGATCGCGGCGGCGCTCCACTTCGGCGGGGTTCGCGCCCGGCGGCCCTTCGTGACCCTGAACTGCGCCGCGGTGTCGGAGAACCTGCTGGAATCCGAGCTCTTCGGTCACGAGAAGGGTGCTTTCACGGGGGCCATTGAGACGAGGCGGGGTCGCTTTGAGACCGCGGATGGCGGTACCCTTTTTCTCGACGAAGTGGGCAACACGTCGGTCGAGTTCCAGAAGAATGTGCTGCGCGTCATCGAGTATCAGGAGTTCGAGCGCATCGGCGGGAAGCGAACTATCAAAGTCGACGTCCGTGTGGTAGCCGCCACCAACGCGGATCTGGACAAAGAGATCGAGGAAGGTCGATTCCGGGCAGATCTCTACGACCGGCTGCGTTTTACCGAAATTCACCTACCTGCCCTGAGAGAGCGCTCGGAGGATATCCGCCCTCTCGTCGAATTCTTCTCCCGCGAGCTGAGTCGCGAAGTGCCTTCTATCTCCCATCGCGAGTTCAGCAGTCAAGCGCGCTCCGCTCTGGAGTCCTACACCTGGCCGGGAAACGTCCGCGAGCTCAAATTCGCCGTTGAGCGGGCCCTGTGCGTCGCCCGGGAGGAGCGCGTCGAGGTGGGGGACCTGCCACCCGAAGTAAGGGGAGCGGAACTGGGAAGCCAGGTAAACGGAGGGACGTTTGACGAGCAGATGGCAGCTATCGAGGGCGGACTCCTCACCAGAGCCCTCTCCGCCGCGGGCAACAGCCAGAAAGAAGCCGCAACCGCCCTCGGTCTGACCTACGACCGTTTCCGCCACCTGCTGCGCAAGCACGGCCCCACGGGAGGGTGACCGATGGAGCAACTGGTCAAAATCGAGGCGACTTTGACGGGAGATCCGGCCGAGCTCTACGCCAGCTTGCTGGCGGTGTTCGAGGAGAAGAGCGCCACGCCGCTTTCGGAGATGAACCAGGCATTGCTGCAGACCGGGATCATCCACCATCTCACCATGATGCAGGGGCTTGGGCTCATCGACGCGGAGGAAGGCGAGCGCCTGTCGGCGCTGGTCGACTCCGTGGCGAAGGAAACCATCATGTGGGAAGTGGTGAAGATGGCGCGCGAATACTGGAAGGGCGCCACCGGCACGGGGGCCATCGATCTGAAGGCGTAACATCGCTGACTCGAGCCTTCGAGAACGGGATAAGCCACTGTATTCACGTCAGTTCCACCTCTGGAGCCGGCGGTTGACAGCGTCCTTGGCGACGAGTATATTCACACCGTTTCACCTCCATATTTCTGCGCGACGTGTGCACAGGCGGTGGCGGAAGGCCACTTTCTCGGTGGCGGAGGGTCACTTGTCTGAGCACACAGCGCTATCGTGACCTGATTCCGAGGAGGATCTACCGCTGGCCCTCTACAACGAAAGAGTTCTCGATCACTATAAGAATCCACGCAATGTGGGAGAGATCGAGTCGGCTGACGCGTTGGGAGTGGCCCAGAATTCGGCCTGCGGCGACATCCTTCATCTCTATCTCAAAATTGACGACAACCGCATCGTGCGGGCCTCCTTTAAGGTCTTTGGCTGTGCCGCCGCCATCGCTGCCGGCTCCGTGCTGACGGAGATGGTGACCGGCGGGACTTTGGAGGAAATGAAGGCAATCACCAAGCAGGCTGTCGTCGATGCTCTTGGTGGGTTGCCGCCCATGAAAGTCCACTGTTCGGTGCTGGCCGAAGACGTCATTCGGGCAGCGCTCGATGATTACCATTCACGTCAATTGCACCCCACAACCATCAGTCCTGGATGAAAGGATCCTCAAACATGGCTTACACCCTTCCCGATCTGCCCTATGCCTACGACGCGCTGGAGCCCCACATTGACGCGCGCACCATGGAGATTCACCACGGCAAGCACCACAATGCCTACATAACCAACGTCAACACCGCCCTCGAGGGCCATGGCGACCTGGCCTCCAAAGATGTGGGGGATCTGATTGCCGATCTGGATTCGGTGCCGGAAGCCGTTCGTACCGCGGTGCGCAACAACGGCGGCGGGCACGCCAACCACAGTTTGTTCTGGACCGTCCTGGGTCCGGGAGGCGGCGGCCAACCCGGGGGGGATCTAGCCAGCGCCATCGACAGCGACTTGGGCGGATTCGACTCCTTTAAGGAGAAATTCTCGGCGGCGGGAGCCACTCGCTTCGGCAGTGGTTGGGCCTGGCTGGTTTCGAAGGACGGCAAACTGGATGTTCTCAGCACGCCCAACCAGGACAGTCCCATCATGACCGGTGAGGGTACGCCTATTCTCGGCATGGACGTCTGGGAGCACGCCTACTACCTCAACTATCAGAACCGTCGTCCCGATTACATCGCGGCTTTCTTCAACGTCATCAACTGGGAAGAGGTAGCACGCCGCTTCGGCGAGGCCAAGTGACGGCACACAGGAGTGCGTGTCCAGGTCATAATCCGTCGGAGCCCCTGAACTAGGTTTCAGGTGAACTAGGTTTCAGGCGGTGTGAGATTGTGCGGGCCTGACCGGGCGGGGAGCTTTGACTGTGAGTTCCCCGCCCGGCGCGCGCGCACCCTTCTGCCTTCCTCCTGGCGTGCCAACTCAAAGCTGATGGCCGCCGATTCCCAGATGATGCGATGACTGCGCCAATACCCGAGTCCGCCCGGATTCCGATTACGATGCCCGGCTCGAGAAAACGGCCTGTCGAGCCCGAAGAGTTGCGGCACCGACAGCTGCGGGACGACGAGTTCTGGCGACGCATCCCCGCGTACGCCCAGCTGGATAGGGCTCAGTTCAACGACCATCGATTCCAGAGCAGAAACTGCGTCACCAGCATTCCCAAACTGCGCGAGGTGATCGGTGAGTTGGCGACGGAAGGGTTCTACCGGGATGCCGAGCGAGGACTGCAGCGGGCGACCATGAGCCTGCGCATCACTCCGTATATCCTCAGCCTCATCGATTGGGACGAGCCCGAAGAGGACCCGCTGAGGATTCAATTCCTGCCGCTGTATTCCAGATTCCAGCCCGATCATCCCGAGCTGACTCTCGATTCTCTTAACGAGCAGGCGGATTCACCTGTGCCTGGCCTGACCCACCGATATCTGGACAGAGCTCTTTTTCTGGCACTGGACACCTGTCCCGTATACTGTCGCTACTGCACGCGGTCGTATTCGGTGGGGTTGGATACCGAAGATGTGGAGAAAGTCCACTTCGGAGTGCGGACCGAGCGCTGGGCCGACGTCTTCGAATACGTGGCCAGTCGGCCCGAACTCGAGGACATCGTCATTAGCGGCGGCGATCTCTACAACCTCAAGGCGGAGCACATCGAGCACATCGGCAACGCCTTGCTCGAAATAGACCACATTCGCCGCCTCCGATTTGCCACCAAGGGCCCTGCCGTAATGCCGCAGAAGCTACTCACCGACGATCCGTGGGTGGACGCTTTGACCGGAGTGGCTGACAGGGCGCGCGCGCAGGGGAAGGAAGCCTTTGTGCACACCCACTTCAATCACCCGCGAGAAATCACCGCCATCACCAGAGATGCTCTGGCCAGGCTGGTCGATCGCGGTGTCAGGATTCGCAATCAAGCGGTCCTGCAGAGAGGAGTCAACGATCGAGCCGAGACCATGAAACTCCTGGTCCGCCGTCTCGGTTTCGTCAACGTCCAACCCTACTATGTCTTTCTTCACGACATGGTAGGGGGAGTGGAAGAACTGCGCACCACCTTGCAGACCGCCATCGAGCTGGAAAAGGAAGTGCGCGGAGTAACGGCCGGGTACCACATGCCCACCTTCGTGGTGGACACCATGGGCGGAGGCGGCAAGCGCAACATCCACTCCCATGAGTACTACAATCGCGAGACCGGCATCGCCGTCTACCGCAGCCCGGCGGTCAAACCGGGTCGCCTCTTTCCCTTCTTCGACCCGATCTACCTGCTGCCGGAGGCGGCACAGCGTCTCTGGCTCGACCCGACCAAGCGAGCGGAGATGATCGAAGCGGCGCTGACACAGGTGAGTGACGCTGGTGCCTGAATTCGAATGAGCACTCGCCAGAACTACAAGGGCAGTATATTTGGAGGCATGGTCTTCGGATCACAATACACTCCATCGACGCTTATTGACATGACCCACGCAGACTACATATACGAGGTTACCGGTAACCATGTTAGACACGACGCAGTCTTTCATCCCCACGGATGTCTGGCTCGCCGCTCTGTATGGATTGGGATTGCTACTCATCGGTGCGGGACTGGGCTTTTTCATCAGTCACTACCTGAGGAAAAACGACCAGGCCCGGGTCGAAGAGGAAGCTGGGGAGCGTGCGGCCAGGCGCCTTGCCGAAGAGGAACGGACACAGCGACTGGCACTTCTGGAAGAGAAAGACACATGGTACAAGACCAAGTCCGAGCAGGAGCGGGAGCTCGAGGGACAGCAGAAGGAGTTCATTCGGCAAGATCGTGAACTATCCGGCCGAGATCGTGATCTCATCGGTCGGCGCGATGACCTCCGCAGGGAGTCCGACCGTCTGAAGAACCTGGAGCGGGGCTTCGGGTCTCGGGAGAAAGCGCTGGGCGAGAGTGAGGCGGAACTCGATCGCTTCAGAGAGACCTATCGACAGCGCTTGGAGCTGGCCGCAAATCTGACCGCCGAGGAGGCTAAGGACCAGCTTCTCGAGCAGCTCTCAGCCGACGTGAAGGCGCGCTCGGCGGCTATCATCAGGGCGGGGCGCACCAAGGCGCGGGAGGAGTGCGAGCGCGAGGCCAGAAAGATCATCGCGCAGGCTATCCAGCGATGTGCGGTAGACGAAGCCGAGCAGATTTCCACCTCCACGGTAGCCCTTCCCAGCGAGAATCTGAAGAGCCGGATAATCGGCCGCGAGGGGCGCAACGTGCGCGCCTTCGAGACCGCCACGGGCGTCAAGGTTGTCGTCGACGACACCCCGGACACCGTTTTGCTATCCTCATTCGATCCAGTGAAGCGCGAACTGGCCGCTATCGCGATGACACGGCTGGTCAAGGACGGCGGTTTCACTCCCAGCCGCATCGACGAGGTGGTTGCCGATGCCCGCAAGGAACTGGATCGGGATATGGCCCAGGCCGGCGAGCAGGCCCTCGACGATATCCGCGCGGAGGGCCGCCATCCGGATCTGGCCATGACCGTGGGGAGACTGAAGTACCGCAGCAGCTACGGGCAGAATCAGCTGCAGCACTGTCTCGAAGTCGCCCATCTGAGTGGCCTTATGGCCGCGGAGATCGGACTGCCTGTTCCCCTCGCCCGCCGCGCTGGCCTACTACACGACATTGGCAAGACCGTGAGTCGGGAGCTCGAGGGAACCCACATCGATCTCGGAGTCGAGCTCGCCGAGAAATTCGACGAGCATCCCGTGGTCAAAGAAGTCATCGCTGAGCATCACGAGGAAAACGAGCGTCTCGATCCTATCTGCTTTCTGGTCAAGGCGGCAGACGTCATCTCTTCCATTCGGCCTGGCGGCAGGCGCGAGGATCTGGAGGGATACGCCCGACGCATTATGAAGCTGGAGGAAATCGCCAATTCCTTTGAGGGGGTGAAAGACGTGTACGCCATCAACGCGGGTCGGGAGATGCGCGTCATGGTGCGAGGAGACCGAGTCAGCGACGACGACGCTGAGATCCTGGCATTCGACATCGCCGCCCGCGTCAAAAGCGAGATCACTTTTGCAGGCGAGGTCAAGGTGATGGTCGTGAGGGAGACCAGATCCATCCGCCATACGGGCAAATCGTCGAACCGGCGCCCAAACCAGCGGAACAACAACCGCGGCAACAATCGCGGCAACAACCGCCAACAACGGCGGAACTCGTCGCGTCGGGGAAGACCGACTGGCGCTAATCGGTGAGACTGACACAACGGTGTATCATGCGCCAGAGTCGAGAAGGACTGCGTCCTTCTCGCCTGTTTGCAGTCGCGTTGTTCAAGAGCGGGCTGTAAGAGGTCGAGTGTACGAAATTAGGATTTATTGCGATTGAGCATGGCAGGGAAGAGAGTCGTCATTCTTGGCGCGACGGGGTCCATTGGGGACACTACCTTTCGGGTTCTGGACAATTTGGGGGATGAGTTCCGCGTCGTCGGGTTGAGCGCGGGTGACCGAGTAGAGCAGCTGGTGCGGCGGGCTCGCGCGTGCAAGCCGGAGGCCGTCTGCATTGCCGACGGGGCCCAGGTCGAGGGGGTGCGGAGTCAGCTGCCGGGGGTGCGGGTCTTGTCGGGCCCGGAGGGGCTGTCTCAACTCGCCGCCCTGGATGGGGCCGACGTGGTGGTAAATGGTCTGGTGGGTGCCGTTGGCCTGCGGCCGACGCTCGAGGCGCTCAAGGCCGGTAAAACGGTGGCCATGGCCAACAAAGAGCCGCTGGTCATGGCCGGGGGTTTGGTACTGCAGGCCGCAGCTGAAGGCGGAGGCGCTCTCCTGCCCGTCGATAGCGAGCCGAACGCAATGTGGCAATGCCTTAGGGGGGAGTCGGCCAGCGCGGTCAGGAGTCTTTTTCTCACCGCTTCGGGAGGGGCGTTTCGGGGGTGGACACGAGAACAGATGATCACAGTCACCCCGGCGCAGGCGCTCGATCACCCGACCTGGCGGATGGGGTCGAAGATCACCGTAGACTGCGCCACCCTGATGAACAAAGGATTCGAGGTGATCGAGGCCTCCTTGCTCTTCGATGTTGACATCGACCAGGTGAAAGTGGTGGTGCATCGGGAATCGGTCGTCCATTCCATGGTGGAGTTTGTCGATGGTGCCATTCTCGCCCATCTGGGAAAGACCGATATGTCCCTACCCATTCAGTACGCCCTCACCCACCCCAAGAGGAGGCCCGCTCCCATGGACACTCTCGACCTCGTCGGTCTGGGCGCCCTCCACTTCGAAGAGCCGGACCTTTTGGCCTTTCCCGCGCTGGAGCTCTGTTACGAGGCCGGCAGGACGGGTGGGACGGCTCCCGCAGTGCTCAACGCGGCCGACGAAGTAGCCGTAGAGGGGTTTCTGCGGGGGGAGATTGGATTTCTCGATATCCACGAGGTAAACCGCCACACCCTAGGAGCGCACATTCCCGGGCCGGCCGACTCTCTGGCCGAGGTGCTGGCGGCCGACGAGGAGGGGAGGCGGTTGGCGAGGGAACACGTGACGGTGGTGAGGGGGATGCCGTCGGGTCGGGCCACGGCTCGAGCAGTCGGACCAGGTGAGGAGTAGCCGGAGAGGAGTAGGAGAGCAGATGAAATCGAAAGCGAAGCAGAAGGGGGTTGCACCGTCCGAGAATCGGTCAGATGTGGCTGACACCGAGGCAGGCGAAGATTACGGGCGGAGGCTGGCCTGGTGCCAGCGAGCCCTGCGTGGCCTGACCGTGGCTATCATGGTATCTTTTCTCCTTATCATCGCCATGACCACCGCCTCTACGGGGGCGTTCGTCCAGGTCACGGCTAAGGCCCTCTACCACTTGATTCTTCTCGCCGCCCTCGTCTCCCTGGTCACCTGGGCAATCAGGGTCCGTATGGAGAAGAAGATGAGTCAAGGCACCGGCGCGAGTGCCGAAGTAATGAAAAGGGCGTAAGGTCGACCAGATGGAGATGATCCGAGCGCAGGGCTCTTTTCACGCCGCTCACCGACAGTTGGGATACGAGGGGAAGTGCGTCAACGTCCACGGCCATACGTGGAAGGGAATTTTCGAGATTCGGGCCGAGTACTTCCCCCGCGATGAGAGTCTGGACATGTCGGTGGACTTCGGCGCTTTGAAGGATATCTTCAAGTCTCTGGACCACAAAATGTTAGTGTCTTCAGCTGACGCGGTGTTCTTGAACTCCAGTCTCTTCGACCCCAGTGGGGTAGTGGTCCTGCCGGGAAAAAATCCCAGCGTCGAGAACGTGGCCCTTTACTGCATGGACGAGGCCGTCGAGCTTCTCAAGCGGCTGTTTCCCGGCCGAGGCGTCGATTACAGCATCGAACTGACCATTCGGGAAACGGAGAACAACTCCTTCGTCCTGGATCGCCGAGTTACAGTATAGGCGAGTCCCAAACCCGAGTTACAGACCCGAGTTACGGCACAGTGAGTTCCAGAAGGCGAATCACGGTATAGAGGATAGCCGATCCCATGGCCAAACAGGGATTGATGATCGCCACGGAAGTGGCGCAGTACCTCAACTGCTCGATTTCCACGGTGCGAAGGCTGGTGATGAATTCGAGGATACCTCATTTCCGGTTGGGGAAGCTCGTACGCTTTCGCCGGAGCGACATCGACGCCTGGTTGAGTTACCACCGGGAGGGCGATCTGCCCGTAGACCCGGCTTCCCGTCTCCCCCTCACTCATCCGGATCAACTGTCGCTGTTCGGCCCCGAAACGGGCCGCACTCTCGAGTTTTGAGCGTCGGATCCATGGCAGTCCGATCGATCGCCCGAACCTGGATCCTCGCCACCGGCGTCCTGCTGATTTCCTGCGGACAGGTGGACAGGAGCAACCCCAACGACCCCCTTGTCGGGCCGGTTGGCGGCCGTGGCATTGAGCTCATCGTCTCCCTTCCGCTAGATAATCCCGCTGCGATCGATCGCCTGGTCGCGATCCGCTACAAGGTCAGCGGGCCGGACATAGCTGAGGATATCATGGGTAGCATGAGCCTGGTCGGTGACAGGGCGACGGCACTCGTCCGGGGTGTCGCCATCGGCCCCGACCGCGTCTTTCGCGTCGATGCTCTGGATGTGAACGGCGTCCGAACTTTCTCCGCTGTCGATACGCTCGACGTAGAGGAGGACACGCCCGAGGAAGTCCTGCTGGTGTTGCAGAGGCTCACCGGCAGTATCGAACTCACCTCCAAATTTCCCGGAGAAGTGACTGAGCTCGACGTGTCTATTGTCGCCGATGGCGATACCTTCAAACTCACCTTCGATGTGGAGATAATCCTTGCCGAGCGCATCGTCGGCGTCCCTACCGGCACCGACGTTCTGCTGATCCTCAGCGGCCGGGACGAAGATGACCAGGTGCTGGTCCAGCAAGTAGCTTTCGCCGACGTGCGCGTCGACCTGGTCGCACGCGTCGTCCTGCCCGTTCAGACAGGCTCGATTCAGATTGTAGCGAATTTCCCCGGGTTTATTCCCATCGTCAGTGTGGACCGGTTCAGTGATGAGGCGGGTACTTTTTTCAGGCGGAGCGATCAACCCGATCTCCCCGAGGCAGGGGAGGCGATTGACTTCGATGAGGACTTCCTCCTCATCGGCTTCGGCCCCAACGGCGAGCGCGTCGACTTCTATCAGTTCGACGTCCGCTCGCAGGAACCGGCCGCGGTCTACGTTCTGGTGGATCTGCCAGGCGATGTGATCGCCGGCCAGCTACCCATTTTCGACGAGTTGCCCGGCGAACCGGGCTACAACGACCTGCGGAGAGTCATCGAGGTGAGGGTCACCGACCCGGGTTACCGCCCCAACAGTATCCAGTCCTTCGAGGACATCCAAGCCGCCACCTTGGTGACCACCCCCGCGGACGAGGTCTGGAACTGCGTCGTCGCCCCCGAAGGTTCGACCGCCACCAAGCGTTTCGCTCCAGCGGACCCGATTGCTCTTCAGAGCGCGTGGTACCGGGGTCAGATCGTCCGCTACCTGCTCTTCGAGAACCCGAATAGTACCGCCACGGTGAATTTCCCCGGTGATGTCACCAGCAACATCATGTATGCTTTCCTGGCCAACAACCTCGATGTGACCGGGGGGTTTGCCACCGAGCCCCAGAGTGGCGCCACGCACAACGTCGTCACCCGATTGCCCCAGCAGGATGGGTACTCACCCCTGTGGACGCTGCAGGCCATCAAGCTTCTCTCGCCTTCGGCCGGGTCACCAACGTGGCCAGCGCGGCTCAGGAATCTTCCAGCGATCTGAACAGGGTCGAGCTGCCCGTCATGCACTTGAACGCCCCCATTGTACGCGTGGGCGGCAGCTGAACGATTGGGAACAGGAAGGGCAATCGCCGGGGAGGCCGGCGCTTATCGGTGGTAGGTAATGACTCGATCGGTTGGGTCATGCGCCGACGGGCATTGGCGGCAGAAAACACTGGGCTGTCAGCGAAAATCGAGAGGGGAAGGAAGAGCAAGATGGGATTGCGGAATGCAGAGGAGTACAAGGCCGGCCTGCGCGACGGTCGCAAGGTCTACAGCCAGGGCGAGATCGTCGACGACGTCACTACCCATCCGGATCTGGGCATCGCCGTCGAGCACGCAGCCCTGGATTTTCGCCTCGCCGAAGAGGATGAGCACGCCGATCTCTTTACCTGGCGAGATGACAGCGGGGGAGTCTGCAGCCGTTACTTCAAGAAACCCGACAGCGCCCGGGATCTGCTCAATCGACGGGAGATGATCGAGCGCTCGACCCGGCTCGGGGGCGGAGTGGTGTTGCTCATCAAGGAGATCGGCACCGATGCCCTCTTCGCCCTCGACGTAGTGACCCACCAGGTGGACCAGGCTCAGGGTACCGATTACGGCGAGCGGTTGGCCGCCTTTCACGAGGATTGCCGGGAGAGGGACCTCACTCTGGCCGTCGCCCAGACCGACGTCAAGGGAGATCGCAGCCTGCCCCCGTCCCAGCAGGAACATCCCGATTACTACGTCCACATAGTCGAGGAGCGGGAGGACGGTATCGTCGTCCGCGGCGCCAAGGCGCACACTACCTGTGCGCCTTACGTCGACTACCTCATCGTCCTACCTACCCGGGCCATGGGAGAAGAGGACCGTGACTACGCCGTCTCCTTCGCCGTTCCCGTCAATGCCGAAGGCATCAAGCTTATCGCCAGTCCCTTCGGCGCGTCCGATGGCAGTCGCTTCCACCATCCGGTGAGTTCTCGCCACCGACTGGTCGACACTCTCACTATCTTCGACGATGTCTTCATACCGCGCGAACACGTCTTCTTGAAGGGCGAGTGGCGTTTCGCCGGCGCTCTGGCCAACACCTTCGTCGAGTTTCACCGTTTCACCGCCATCTCCTACAAGCCGCCCCTGTGCGACCTTTTCATCGGCGCGGCGGCGCTGTTGGCGGAGTACAACGGCATTGAGCGTGCCGGCCACGTCCGGGAAAAGCTGATGAAGCTCATCGCCTACACGGAGACGCTCAGGGGATTGAGCCGCGCCGCTGCCTACGATTGCCGGCTCACCGATCGCGGACTGGCCGTGCCCGACATCGTCTTGACCAACCTCGCCAAGTTCCACTTCGCCAGCGGCTATCACCAGGCCGTGTCCTGGGTGCAGGATATCGCCGGGGGCCTCGTCGTCACCGGGCCATCCGAAAAAGACTGGCAGAATCCGGAGACCAGGCCGTATATCGAGCGCTTTCTGGGGGGAAAGAAGGGGGTGTCCACCGAAAGCCGACTTCGGGCCTTCAACCTGGTGAGGGATCTGACCGCCTCCGACTTCGGGGGCTATCACGAGCTTCTGGCCCTGCACGCCGAGGGTTCGCTAGAGACGCAGAAGATCACCATTTTTCGCGACTACGATATCGGCCGCTGCAAGGAATTGGTGAAGGAGCTCCTGAGCTGATTCCGGGGCCCGGCTGAGGCTCCCGGCAGAGCGCGCACGACGTTTTGGCACCCGCCCCATGGATCAATCCCTGGTCACATCTATAGCTCTCATGACGTCCGGTTTGAGTTCGAAGGCCACCGAAAGCCTTTTTGCTCTGCTGCCCGAACGCCTGGCTGGCGCCGTGACCGGGTCTGCCACCCCGGGCGGTGGTGATGCCGCGGCGGGCGACACCGCGGCCGCGTTTGTCCAGAGTGACCTGGCGCCGTCCCTCCTCGCTCTTCTCCTCCTCAATGCAGAGCCTCGCGCCGCTGGCTCCGTGCTGGTGCAACTGCCGTCATCCTTTCAGGGAAGGGTGATAAACCGTATCGTCACCAGTACGGCGATGAGCGTCATCAGAGGGCCGCGGGAGGACGCCACCGTTGTGAAGTCTCTGAGGTCGCAGCTCGCGGGCAGCGAAGTCTGGGGGGCCGCGTCCGCTTGCCGAATACTGCGCGCTATCTCCACCACAGCCCAACTCAAAGGAGCAGTAGCCGCTGCGGCATCACACGACGAAAAGGCGGCAAAGATACTGCAGAGCCACCTTTTTTGCTTCGAGGATGTCCTGCGGCTCGAAGACAGGGAGCTGCAAACACTCCTGGCGCGCTCCGACAACGCCACCCTTGCCGAGGCTATGCGCCGAGCCTCTGATCCGGTCGTGGAGAGAATTCTCGAGAATATGTCCGAACGCCGCGCGGGGCTGGTGAGGGATGAGGGGGAGCTCTATGCGGGGGCAACTGCCGAGGAAGTGGAAGCGGCACAGGGCAGGATTATCAGCACGGCGCGATACCTGTCCGAGAGCGGGGCGATCTCGATGTACTTCGGCTCTCTCGAAAGTCAGCCGAAACTTCGCGCCGACGACGAGGTCGAGCTCGGCGCTGGCGGCAGCAGAGGAGACCGCCCGCCGCCAGCGACGGAAGATCGCGTGCGGCCGGCCCGCAAGCGCAAGGGAGCCGCCGCCCGCCGACCGCTCCTGCTGGCGACCCCGGGGTAAGCGCCGCCCTTCTGCTCGCGGTATTGGCGATCGTCCTGATGTCCAGCGGCGAGTCGCCGGTGCGAAGTGGCGGCGGATCTTCAACTGGGTCTGCCACGGGGTCAGAGGGCGCGGTGAGAGCTGGAAGAGATAGAGCCTCGGGTTCGGCGAC
>Ga0310122_10000298_pt1 | contig 32003 bp, 32 predicted proteins | sample CB6_Bottom_1051__FD_203503 | JGI IMG/M metagenome (GOLD analysis project Ga0310122, IMG submission 203503) | Marine microbial communities from Western Arctic Ocean, Canada - CB6_Bottom_1051 | ecosystem: Environmental > Aquatic > Marine > Oceanic | place: Canada: Western Arctic Ocean | collected...
TGCGGCCGTTCCCTTTGCCGTCGTCTCGACATCGAGTCCCTGAATACGGAATTCGAGAAAGTTTTCGAAGCGTTGTTCCCAGATGCCGGCCAGGCTCGCATCGCGTGGCACCGACGACGGCGCGTTTTGGTCGCCCGATGTCGGCGTCAGCACACTGCCGTTTTCCTTCTCAAGCGATATCAACATTGCATGGGCCCGATCAGTTCGCCGGTCTGGACTGGCTCGTACCGAAACGAGATCGCCCGGTACCAGCGATTCCGGAGTCCAGCCGTTGCGTTGCAGGATCGGTGTCGCGTCGGTCTCGAGTTGCCACTCCGTTGTTTCACCATTGTCGTTTACTGCCTCTACGAAGATATAGCTGTGCGGGTTCGCCCAGTCGTAACGGCTGATCTGACCCTGAAGAACGACGACGGAGTCGGTATCGAAGATAATTGGACTATGGTGCGCAGACAACGGCACGGACGCGATCGCGGCAGCCGCAAGAATTATCTGATCTCTGTTTTTCACTGACCTTTTCTCTGCGCGGTTGGTGGCCGGCATCCCACATGGCAGAAGGCGTCTTCAGCTCGGGGCGGGGGATCGCTCCACATGCCGCTGAAGTCAGGTATGTCTTGAGCCAGGCTCGGCGTCGGCATCTGTACCCAGAAGGCTAGCGCCGCGAGCGCAACAGTGATCTTGGGAAGTCGTGTCATCTGCAACCGCCATTGATTGCCGGGAAGGTATCCTCGCACGCTGAACGAGAATGTCACTTGCTACGTCGCTCGCTGGTCCCCAACGTCCAGATAAACGCCACCTGCACGCCGAGGCCCTGGTCGTCCTGGTATAATGGGCTCTGGCTATTTTCGGCACCGTTGTTGATCCAGAGCTTCGCCGAGCCGTCGAATTTGAGCCGCTCAGTCAGTTGGCGCTCCAGACCGATCCTGAACTCCGAGCCGAGGTATCCGGCAGAGGCGTCGTAGCTGCTGCGGCCGGGCGTGGCAAACTCAGGCGCGACCCCGTAGTAGTAATCTGCGTAGTCCTCGCTCACCCACGTCGGCGTCCAGCGAAAACTCCAGTCATTGCGTGTGCCGAACGCCTGATCGAGCCGATATTCCAATTTCGGGTTGAACGCAAAACCGCCCATCCGTGCTCCCGCTGCAAAAGAAACCGCGGCGCGCAATTGAAAGGCGAGCAACATCTCTCCCTCGGTGGCTGGGCGATTATTGAGGCTGATCTCGAGCTCCGGGCCGATCTCAAGCATGAGATCCAGGTCGGGCATGCCTTCGCGCACCGCGATATCCTCACTATCTTCGCCGAAATTCACATTGAAATTAATGTCGAGCCGGACTCGAGGGCGTCTCACGACGCGGCCCTCGGCAAAGGCATCCAGGTCTTCGCCGAAGCGTAGCCGGGAGCCGCGATAGACGGGGTAGGGCAGGGGCAGCACGGTGAGATTGTGGTCTGCCGCACCCGGATAGACAGGGGCGTAGCGCCCGAACGCGGCGAATCGAAACTCCCACAGCGGCAGTTCCTCGTCCTCGGATTGTTGAGCAGCCAGGTCGTCGGTCGTCGTCAAAGCGACGGCGGTCAGTACTACGGCACACGCAGCGATGAAGCCGCGTTTCCCGGTCAATTCAGCCGAGTGACTCACGCTAGGCGTCGGCACTAGCGTGGAGAACCCTTGCACCAATTAGTAGGCCACGGCGTAACAATCGCGCCGTGGGTCCGCGCCGGCGATACGGGTCTGGGTATCTGGATCGAGCATGACGATCGTTGCGCACGCTGCTAGACCGAGTGGTGGCGCTTGATAGACTTCATGCCCCCTGGCTGAGAGATCTCGCAAGATGGAGATCGGTACCGTCGATTCGACGTTGAGCCGATTGAAGCCCGTATCGTGCGGCCAGAACGACTCGTAAAAATGTAAGGTCTGAAAACGTGGCAATGCAATCGCCTCATGCATATTCGGATACCAGGCGTCTTCGAATTCAACGATAGTGAGAAAGGTCTGTAGTATCGTCTGTTCCTGGTTGTCGCCGCCGGGAGTACCGATGGCGAGAAACGGCTCGTCGTCCCGCAGCACGATGCTCGGCGTGAGGGAGTAGCGCGGACGCGATCGTGGCCTCAGTTGCGCCGCTCTGGTCGAGTCCAACCAGAACTGCTCGCCGCGTACGCTCATGGCAATGCCGGTCTCAGCGAGGATTACGGAACCGCCGATCCAGCCGCCGCTCGGTGTACTGTCAAACACATTGCCATCCTTGTCAATGATGGCGATGTGCGTCGTGTCCTTCCAAGAGCTGGGATAGTCGATACCGGCTAGAAGCTGCGTTCCGTCCGGTATGCCAATCCCCGCGACCCAATAGTCCCAGTCGTCCGTCGTGTCCTCGAACGCGAAAGGATTTCCTGCGGTAAACGCTGTCGACGCCCGCTCCATGTCGATCAGCTGCGCGCGCTGGCGCGCGTAATCCTTGGATAACAGGCCTTCCGCGGGTATGTCGACGAAGTCGGGATCGGCGTAGTAGGTGTCACGGTCTGCGTAGGCGAGTTTCATGGCCTCGACAACCGTATGGATGTAGTCGGCGCTATTGTGTCCCATCGCCTGCAGGTCGAAGTTCTCCAGAATATTGAGCATCTGCAGAAGCGCAGGCCCCTGACTGTTGAACGACTGTTTGTAAACGGTATAACCCCGGTAGGTCGTACTGGTCGGTTCTTCTATGCGCGCGTAGAACTCAGCGAAGTCATCGATTACGAACGGCGCTTCGTGCGCCTGAAGGAAGGCCACCATTTCCTGCGCGATATCGCCTTTATAAAATCTGTCGCGCGCGGCCGCGACGCCGGCCTCGCGACCTTGGCCGCCGGCCTCACGTTCGGCGGCAACCATTCGCTTCAGCGTGTTCGCGAGTGTCGGCAGCTGGATCACTTCGCCGGCCGCATACGGTAAGCCATTCGGTTTCAGCCAGTAGCGCTGATTGGCGGGCCATTGCTGTATGAAGCCGAACTCTCGCTGCAAGGCTTGAGCTGTTCGTGGGAGCAGTGCGAAGCCGTTTTCGGCGTACTCGATCGCGCGTGCGGCTACCGCCTCGAAACTCATCGTGCCCCATTGTTCGAGCACGGTTAGCGCCCCGTGCAGCGCGCCCGGCACAACGGCCGGATCGAGTCCGGCGCCATTCAGGTTCTTCGCCTGCGCTCGGTACCAATCGATCGTCGCGCCGGCCGGGGCCCAGCCCTGGCCGACGATTGATGTGACTTTGCCTTCGTCACGGGGGTAGACGAGTATCAACGCTTCGCCACCGAGGCTGTAGAGATCCTGTTCTACAACGCCGCCGACGAGTAGTGCCGCGACGCCGGCATCGAACGCGTTACCGCCGTTTTGCAGGACTTCCAACGCGGCGGCGGCCGTGAGCGGATGTCCGGCGGACACGCCTGCGTTTGGTCCCATCACAGGCGGTCGAAGACGATTCGGCACCACGGTGACGCGTTCGACGCGAATCTCGGGCGGAGCGACGGGTTCGGGCGTCATGCATGACGCGACGAGACCACAGAGCGACGTTAGCAGAACGGTTCGGGAGGTTAATCGAATCATGTGGTCATGCGCCTCTTTCGTTGCATTGGAAGGTGGGCGTGAACGGTCGCACTGTGCCGATCGTACCGCCAGGAGATGTGCTGGGTCTCATTTCTGAAGTATTCTTAACTTCTCTGTGCCAAGGGATCTGGCACAATGAACGTGTCTCGCATTCGCGAATAGAAAGGCCAGGGAATGCCTCAAACTTCGAAATGAAAATCATTGCTCGTCTGATGTTTATCTTGCCGCTCTTGGGAGCGGGATCTGTCATTGCCCAGGATACCGGCGATCTCCGGATATCCCAAGATCAAAAACGCATGGCGATTACCCGGACCGACTCGCCACCGACGCTCGACGGCGTGCTGGATGACGCTACCTGGTCACAGGCAACGGCGATCGATGACTTTCATCAGTTCGATCCCGTGGATCACGGTGAGCCAACCGAGCGAACGATTGTGTATCTCGCTTACGACGAAGATAACCTCTACGTTGCGGCGCGCATGTGGGACAGCGAGCCTGACCAGATCAGGGCCCGACAGATGGTTCAGGGCGAAAGTTCGCGCTGGGACGATGCGTTCTCTATCTATCTCGACCCGTTCAACAACAAACGAACCGGATATCAGTTTCAGGTGAACCCGAATAGCGTGCGCAACGATGGCACGTTCGAGACGCCAACGCGGCTCAACCGTGACTGGGAGGGAATCTGGTACGCGGAGGCGCGGATAGACGACGAAGGCTGGGTCGTCGAGATGGCCATACCGTTCAAGACGCTGAACTTCGACCCTAATAACCCGGATTGGGGATTTACGCTCGAGCGGCAGATCGCGCGTAAGCAGGAGAGCATCTCCTGGTCCTCCTACAATCGGCAAGTCAATCCAGGCTCGGCTGGTATCGTGACCGGGCTTACCGGATTGCGACAGGGTCGGGGGCTCGATCTCGTTCCCTCGATTGTTACCACCGAGTCCAAGGAATACGACGGCGGTACCAGCGTTAACGAAACTGAGCCGGCGCTGGACGTCTTCTACAATTTCACGCCGTCTCTGACCGGTGTGTTAACGCTCAACACCGATTTTTCGGCAACCGAGGTCGACGATCAGCGGATCAACCTGACACGCTTCGGTCTGTTCTTTCCAGAGAAACGAGATTTCTTCCTGCAGGACGTTGATATCTTCTCTTTTGGCGGGCTGCGCCGCAACGGATTGCCGTTTCATTCGCGCCGAATCGGTCTGGGGGCTGACGGGCAGCCTGTGGACCTTGAGGTTGGCGCCAAGCTTACCGGGCGAGTAGGTCGCTTCAATGTCGGTGTGCTCGGTGTCCAGCAGGATGCTCACCAGGACGTTAATAGCTCCGATCTGTTCGTCGGCCGAGTGGCAGCGAATGTTCTTCGAGAATCCAGCGTCGGCTTTATCGTGACCGATGGCGATCCGCGGACCAATCTCGACAACTCGCTCCTCGGCGTAGATTTTCGCTACCGCAATACGAATCTGCCGTCGGGACTGACCGTTGAGGGCGAACTTTGGTATCAGAGTACGGATACGCAGGGAGTCGAATCTGGGCAGGACGCCTGGGGAGTCGATCTCTCTTCGCCCAATAGGGATGGCCTCCGTGGTAGCTTCGGCCTCCAGCATATCGAGGAGAATTTCAATCCGGCGCTAGGGTTCGTCAACCGAAGAGGTATCGAATACACGACGGCCAGCGTCGGCTATACGAATCGGCCTGTGCATCGCTGGCTCCGATCGGTTTCTCATGGAGTGACCTACCGGAACTACGACATGGACTCGGGCGGTCTTGAGAGTCGCTTTGTCTTTGTGGAGCCATTCGAGTTGGAGACGAACAACGGCGACGAGATCGGTACACAGCTGACTTACAGCCGCGAGGTGTTACTGGAGCCCTTCGAGATCTCCGATGGAGTCGTCGTCCCGGCTGGGGATTACGAGTTCAATCGGTATGGGTTTGAGGTGTCCGGGGCGGACGAGCGTACCTTCGTACCCAGTTTCGAAATGGAGGATGGTGAATTCTATACCGGTGACCGGCTCGAGCTGTCGGTGGGCTTGGATTGGCGGCCGAATCGGCGTTTGTACCTGGGGCTGGAGTACGAATATAACGACATCGAGCTGCCTGAGGGGGACTTCATTACGCGGCTAATTCAGGTCAACGCCGATATCGCTTTCAATGCCCGGTGGTCGTGGCTCAACCTGCTGCAATACGACAACGAGTCAGGCTCCGCAGGTATTAACAGCCGGCTGCGTTGGAATCCTAGAGCCGGACAGGATCTCTATATCGTTCTCAACCATAGCTTCGATGCGGAGGGCGCGTTCTCGCGACTCGAGTCAACGCGGTCGCAGATCTCCGTGAAGTACACCCAGACCTTCCGCTTTTAGGAGGCTGCGGGCGACGGATTGCCCACAAATACGGGGACGGTTTACCTGACTCACGAACCTTGTTGAACTGTCTAGGTTATTAGGTAGACCGTCCCCGTATTTGTGGGAGCGACGGCCCCGTCGCGATTCTTATTGACGTAACGCGGAGTAGACTGCGTCCAGGTTTTTTCTGAGGATTTGCTGCAAGCCGTCGGTGACGAGCTGGCGATCTTCGACCATTCCGGGGTCGCCGGAATCCAATACGACCAACGTCGCACCTGCTTCGCTCACGGCACTCTGTATCGCGTCGCTGGGAAGCCATTTGTGAATGACGACCCGGATGTCGCGTTGCGTCAGGTGGTTCGTGAGCATCTCTAGATCAGTTTCGTTCCAGTGAATATCCTGTTTTATGAAATAGCCGTCGACGTACAGTCCCATGTCATTGGTCAGGTAGACGAAGTCACCGGTGAGCGCGAAGACGGTATCGTCACCCGTTTCAATCAGACGCCGTTGGTAGTCACTACGAAGATTCAACAGCTCCCATTTCAAGCCGTCTAAATTCTCTCGAATCGTTGCTACGGAGTCGGGAAACAGCTCGATCAGGTCATGGGCAATGATGTCACCCATGCGAATCGCGTTGGAAAGACTCAGCCAGAAATACGGTGCGGTAGCGATCTTCACGGAGTCAGTATCCGTGCTCCAGGTGACGTTGGAGACTGGCGAGTCTGTCAAAGCTACACCGGCAGTGCTTAGCGACCACGGTGACGCGGCATCGATATCGACAACGCGGATATTCGCATCGCGAGCGAATCGGTAGAGCGGATCCCCGGGCAGGGCGTTGGTGAGAGAGATAACAGCTGTTGCTGCAGCGAACGTTGGCTCGAGCCGGTCGGTGCGTCTGGCGATGTAATCCTTGAGCAAGGACATTTGTCGGCCATCTGCCGGAACATTCAGTACCTGGATCGGCGTTTCAGCAGTCAGCGAGCTGGCGAGCGAATAGGTTGCCTGAGTGCCTGTCAGTACTGTGTACGCCGGTTCGTCGGCCGCCCGGATTGCCGTTGCTGGTAGTACGAGGATCGCCGCCGCGACAGCGTACCCAGCGGCCATTACCCTGCCCAGCTGATTCATAGGTTAGACTCCCGTTCCGCCGATCATACGCTCGCTTCCCGATAACGCGGTAGCGCCATGCGAATGATCATCGTCGCCAGGAATATCATGGCCGCCGTCAGAATGATAGCGCCGCCGGACGGGAGCGGCAGATCCCAGCGCATAGGCGCATAAATGCCAAATAAACAGCTGGCCGTCGAGAAAATAATGCTCCAGGTGACGAACCCTCGAATAGTACGGTTCAGATTGCGCGCGGCTGCCGCGGGAATCAACAGCAGCGCTTCGACCAATACGGCGCCGACAATCTTGACGCACGCGACCGTGAGAATAGTCACGAGCAGGACAAAGACGTATTCAAGCAGGTGAACGTTAATTCCGCGTACGTGCGCGAGGCTCGGGTTGAGGCTCGCGAGCAACATTTGGTTGTAGAGCGGCAGGGCGACGAGCGCGGTAATGACTGCCGTAGCCAACAATACACTCATGTCGGTGTCGTTCACCGTGAGTATCGAACCGAACATGACGGTATCGAGAATATGCGTGTTCACTCGGGCCGAAACCCACAGTAACGTGGTCGCGCCGATTGCCAGTGATATCGACAGAAACACACCAATCAGCGTGTCAGACGACATCTTGGTCCGATTCTTGGAGAAGTTCAGAAACAGCGCGAAGAGTATACAGAAGCTGAACATCGAGAAATAAGGCGCCGTGTAGGACTCACCTACTATCACGCCGATGGCGACTCCCGTTAGTGCTGCATTGCCGATTGCCTGGGAGAAGAACGCCATGCGCTTGATGACTACCATCGTGCCGATACCGCCCAGAAGCGGGCCGATGACCAGCGCGCAGAGAAATCCGTTGGCAACGAACGTGTAGCTGAACGTGTAGTGGATAATTCCTTGATCGGCCAGACCGATGATGAACTGGCGAAGCACCTCGTATAGCGCGCCCATCAGCCTGGCACCTCTGCAGTAGCGGCGCTCAGTAGATCCAAGCTCGGGAATAGCTGCGCGGCTATTCCACTCGTAAGTACCTGGCGCGGATCGCCTTCCAGTAGAACTTTGCGGTCGATGTAGGTCAGCGTCTGGGCGATATTGTGAACCTGAGCTATATCGTGATTGATCCAGATTGCTGTCCCGCCCGCGCGCGTAAACGCGACGATCGAGCGTTCCAATATTTCCCGCCCCTCGAGATCTAGGCCGGTCATCGGTTCGTCGAGGACCAACAATGCGGGTTTGGGGATCAATGCCTGGGCGAACAGCACTCGCTGGCGTTCGCCGCCCGAGAGACTGCCCAGTTTGGTCTTACTCTTACCGCCCAGTCCGACACGCTCCAGCACCTCGTCGATCTGCTCGCGGCGGGATCGCTCTATGCCGAAAAATACGGGACGACGCTGGCAGGTCATCCCCATGAAGTCGATCACGGTGACCGGTAACGTCTTATCGAACTCGAGGGTCTGTGGCACATAGCCGACCGTCGTGTTGTCGTGCCAATTGATCGTGATATTGCCGGTATGCGGCATCTGGCCGAGCATCGAGCGAATCAGCGAGGTTTTGCCGCCGCCGTTCGCGCCGACGAGGCAATGGATCTCTCCCGTGCGAATCGTAAAATTGATGTCCTGCAGGATATGCGTGTTGCCGAGCGTCAGGTTGACGTTGTCGAACTCGATCGACGGTCCCTGTATGCCGCGTTTGTTTTCCATCAATCGGCTCGGCTACACCGAATCTTGAGCGACGTCATTGATGGCCTGGGCGAGGGTGTTCAGGTTCTCACGCATCTCATCGGCGAACTTCTCGGGCGTATAAGGACCGCTGCTGATGTGCGAGATCGAATACATCTCGACACCCGTGGCGTCACGGATCGTGTCCGATAGTTTGCTGGCGAAATATTTCTCCGCAAATAAGACGTTGACATTGGCAAGGTTGATTCGGTCGATCGTGTCCGCCATCTGGCGAGCGGTCGGCTCGACGCCATGGCGAGGTTCGATCACCGCTGAGACCTGTAACCCGAGTTCCTGGAGAAGGTAATCATAGCCGCTGTGCATGGTCGCGGAGACGAACTTCGATAGATCCGTGCCAGAGACCTTCTCATCGAACTCTGCGCGCAACTTACGAATCTCCAAGGCGTATTGTCGCGCGTTGTTACGAAAAAATTCGGCATTGTCCGGATCCAGTTCTCCTAGAGATCGAGCGATTGAATAGATCTGCTGGATTGCCGCAGTCGTCGAGATAAATGTGTGGGGATTCACGATCTTCTCGCCGATATTGTCGCCGGCGACGGGAATCAGTGATACGCCGTCGTTCGCGTAGATCAGCGGGATTTTGTCCCGCATACCGGCCGCGTCGAGAATCTCGAACGCCCAGGAGTCGTGACCGATACCGTTGACGACCAGCACGTCCATCGACGTCATACGCATCATATCGCCGGCTTGTGGTGTATAGCCGTGCGGATTCGAGTCCGCGTCGATCATTGGAATGATTTCTGCGCGGTCGCCGACGATGTGCGCAACAAAGCTGTAATAGGGGTGCAGCGTGATACCGACTCGTAGCGTCGCAGCCGTCGCGTCACTACCCAAAGTTATCAACAGCGCGCATGAAGCGATGCCGAGCATCCTGCGTATTCCGGGCAAGGAAAATCCCATCCAACTAGTCTCCATAAATTCTCTCGACTTCCTGATCGCCGCTATACGCAACAACCTCTCGCCAGCCCCGAACGATCAAAGAATCGCGAAAGCCACTCTCCGGCATCTCGGCATGATTGTTTTCGTTCCACCAAACCATGATCGAATTGGTGTTGGTGAAACCGGCATGAACATGGTGGATCACGAGTAAAAACGATCCCTGGGCTGGGAGTTGCCCGTCGGTTCCCAGATACATCGTGGAGCCCTGCATCTCGCCTTCCGGTAGCGGCTCGTACAACGTCCATTGCAGTGACCCGTTCTGCTCCCAACTCGTATCTTGAAAAAATGGGGGAAGTAAGTAGTCCTGAAAGTCCGCTAAATCAGGCCAGTGAAATTTCTCGCCGGGCTCGTTGAAGTAGTTGATGTCGTCGTAGATGTACGGAATCTCGTCCTTGACGGTATAAAGCGAGTTGTAGATCGCTTGATCAGCCCCAGTTAAGGAGCTGAATGCACTGACCTGCCAACCGTAGAGCACCTCGGGTTCTTCGTTTCGGCCGCGTTCCTCGACATAGAGGCTCAGTCCCGCCAGCATGACGATCGTGATCGCTATCAGAATCAGCCCCTCGAAACGGCTGCCCGACGGGCGGACTTGGTAGGTTGTAGTGCTCATGCGGGGAGGGCGCTTACGGCAACATGTCCGTTGCTTTTATCCACAGCACGGCATCGAGAGACAGTTCCTTATCGTTGTACTCGAGCCCGTCGTCGAGATCCAGGGCGCAGATTCCCCACCAGCCGGCTTTGGGCAGTCCGATCATGACTTCACCCTGAGCGTTGGCTCGGATACTCAGCGTAATGAACGATCCCTGCGGCGCTGTTATCTTGGCCTCTGCGGCGAAGCGCAGCTGATCGATTTGTGGCTCGTGATTGAGGTACTCGATTTCGATTTCCGCATTCGGCACGGGCATGCCGTCGGCCAGGACAACAGCACGAAAGACGCCGCCCACCCAGTTCGCGTAGGGTTTATCCAGCGGGACGATTTCGACTGGTAGTCCCAGCGGCTCATCCCAACTGCCGGGTAGGCCGCCTACGTTGATCACCGTCTTCGTGATCTGTTGGATGTACTTGTCTTCCTGTTCTTCGTAGTAAGGAGCGGGTCGAAGGACATAGGTATAGTCGCCGAGCGAGCGCGTTACACTTCGCGGTGGATGTGCGACGAAGGCTTCGGCCTGGCTATCGACTCCCGACCAGGTTACCGGTTCTAGGTATTCGAGCAGGTCGGTTTTTCTCCTCTCGGCTTCCGCGCCGCGTTGGCTGATGACGTAGAACGCTTCAGGTTCGCCCATACTCATCGTGTAACCGTTGTTAAACGGATGGGAAAAAACCAACGCCAACGGTATCGCTCGGGACGCGTTGAGAGCCGCTTCGGGTGTGTACAGCAACTGAAAGTGAGCGGAAGCCGTCGAACTGAAAGCGGCCAGCAATATGACGCACGATAATTCGACAGCGTGGCCTATGCCGCGTACGCGTCCGGTCCCAAGTCGTCTATTCCTCAATGTCGCGTCCATCGATCTGAATGATGTGGCCGTCACCACCTTCGAACTCAACGCGGAAGTTGCCGTCCGGTTTGGTAAACGTGAAATCGCTCTGCGCCGACATCGCGCCGTCGATCAATAGTTTTCCGGCGCCGTCGATTATGCGCATCGGTATTCCGGCAGCGGTGCCGCCGTCCGAGAATCCGCCCTCGCAGGTAATGGTGTTGTCACCGTTGTCGTAGCAGTCGCAGATCGGCGTATGAGCGAGAGTTACCTGGCTCATTCCAAATAGAAGGAGCGAATAAAACGCCAATCGTCGGTTCATTGTAGTGGCTCCGTTTATTCTCGTGACGTACAGCCTCAGTTCGTCACCGCGCAATGAGGGCGCTGCTGAGCTTGCCTGATCGGTCGCATAGATGAATGAGTATAATCCGAAAACACTCCGGCTCTCTAAAGAAAATCCAAGAGCTTAGCCGGTTAATAACAGGTTAAAGATTAGGTTAAAGGCCGCCGGATGGGCATGAAGCCGAGTTACAGGGTACATGACGGCTTCCGAATGCCGCTGGGTTTTCCGGCGGACGGATTCTCATCAGCGCTCGGCTATCGTGCGCGGCCTCGTGATATTTTCATCGCGACCTATCCGAAATGCGGTACGACCTGGGTCCAATATATCGTCTACCTGCTCCTCCACAACGGCGAGCCTTTGTCCGCTGGCCGACTGCTCGCCGATGCGATTCCGCATCTTGAAGAGGTTGGTAAAGAAACGGTCGAGCGGTTGCCGGAACCGCGAGCGATCAAGACTCATCTGCCGTTCGCCATGACTCCGGCGCACGCCGAGGCGCGATATATTTATGTCGCGCGCAATCCGTTCGATTGCGTCGTCTCGTTCTATCATCACACTCGTGGATTCGCGCAACACTACGATTTCGCCGCCGGAACTTTCGGCGAGTACTTCGATTGCTTCATCGCGGGCGAGGTGGATTTCGGCGACTACTTCGATCATCTGGGGTCCTGGTATGCGCATCGCGACGATCAAAATAGTTTATTTCTGATCTTTGAGGACATGAAGACGGATCCCAGCCGGGCTGTGGTCGAGATTGCAGAGTTTCTGGGGTTACCGTGCGCGACGGACGAGAATAGGATCGCTGACGTTGTTCGGCACAGCAGCTTCGATAACATGCGCAGTGATCAGGATCGATGGTCGAGCGCGCGCCCGGACGAAATGCCTGCATTCGTCCGCAAGGGCGTCATCGGTGACTGGCTCAACTATTTTTCGCCAGAGCAGGCTAATCGTTTGGCGACTCGATTTAACGCCTGCGCCGAGAGATCGGGCTTCACCGGACTGTGGCCTGATATTGTTCACGTTGCGCAGCACATGAGCTAGGAGACTGATATGGACTCGCAAACACAAACCGAACTAGATGCTGCGGTGCTACGCCGGCTGCTGGCGCACTTCGATGAGCGCAAGGACGTACAGAACATCGAGCTGATGATTCTGGCCGGCTTCTGCCGCAATTGTTTGAGTAAGTGGTACGTTGAAGCAGCGGCTGACAGCGGCCTGGAGGTCGACCTCGATACCGCGCGCGAACGAATCTACGGCATGAGCTACGACGATTGGAAGGAGCACCATCAGCAACCGGCGACCGAGGAACAGCTCGCGCGCTTCAAGGCGCTCCCGAAGGACTCGTAGCCGCTGGCACTATCGTTTAGCTCACTCGTGGCGGGTACGGCGCAGGGAGACGTGAACCATCGTGGCCGGCCCCTTTGCGCATACATAGGCTATCGCGACCGCCATATGCGGCAAGGCTGAGGTTCGAATCGCGGCCAGGTGGCCGCTTAATCGGTCGGGAACCGGCAGCTGACGGTGCCGAGCCCCTCGACCGTTGCTTCGAACGCGTCGCCGGGCTGGGCCGGGATGATGGGGATCAGGCTGCCGGCGAAGACGATCTGACCGGCGCGTAACGGCTGACCTGTCGCTGCAAGCGCATTGGCGAGCCAGACGAGCACATTCAGTGGGCTACCCATACAGATCGAGCTGATACCGGAATCGATGACTTCGCCGTTTCGCGCCATGGACAGGGCGATCCCGGCGAGGTCGAAATCGGTTTCCAGTGGATGGCGCTCGCCGAGCACGTACGCGGCTGCGGCGGCATTGCCGGCAGCCATATCGACGGCGTCGATCTTGCCGGCAATGCAACTGTCCGGAATCTCGAGCGCAGGATAGATCGCACCGATGGCGGCGCGGACCGTCTCGGCGTCCAAGGTATCGCCCGAGAGGTCGCTGGACAGCTCGATCACGATCTCGCCTTCGAGCATCGGCTGTGCGAGGCGGCCGGAAGGAAGCGTCGAGCCGGACGGGGACTGCATGTCTTTGAACAGCGTACCGTAGACGGGTTCGGTCGTGCCAAAGTGCTGCTGCGATTCCAGCGTTGTGAAGGCGACCTTGTAGCCGCTCTGTTCACGGCCGTCGTCGATCCAGCGGTGCCGATTCAGCGCCTGAATCTCGTAGGCCTCCGCCATCCCGTCGAGGCGATCGCTGACAGGTTCCACGGGCCTGTGACCCGTTGCCGCACGCAAGCTTGTAGCGACCGTGGCTAGTGAGGAGGTATCCGACATGGTGACAACGTTACCGGCTCTATTGCCAGTTGGCTTCCCACTCTGCGACGAGTTCGGCCGCCAGTTCAGGATGCTCGGCCGAGAGATCGTTAATTTCGCCCGGATCGACGGAGATATCATAAAGACTCCATGGGGACGTTGGTCCCATCCCCATGCCGTCGCCCCGTGGGCCGTTGTTGATTGCTTTGTAGTTGCCCCGAATGATGGCACCGGTCGTTCCCGCCGACCAGCCGGCGACATCGGCCGCGTCGTGGACGGTGGACGCCTCGCCCAGGAGATACGGCCAGAACGATTCGCCTAGAATCGGCATGATTTCGCGGCCCCTGTACATGCCCGGGCCCGGGTGCTCTGTCCCGGCGATCTCGAGGAACGTGGGCAGGATATCCATGACGGTCAGGTACGTGCCGTCGATGCGCGGCTCGAAGATTACGCTCGGATAGCGAATCAGAGCGGCGCCGCGAATGCCGCCCTCCGCGAGCCGGCCTTTGAAGTACTTCAGTGGTGCGGTAGCGGCTTCTCCGAAGCCCAAGCCGTGGTCGATGAACGATCCAATCCGGCCGAAATTGTCGAAGCTATTGTCACGCGTTTCCGGAATACTGGGCCCACCCGTCGACGGTCCGCGTCCGGTGTAGACGCCCATTTGCCCCGCAGAGGCACCGTGATCGGACATAAACATGACAATCGTATTGTCGAGCTGACCGCTGTCTTTGAGCTGCGCGATAATTCGGCCGATGCTCAGGTCCAGGTATTCGACCATGCCCGCGTAGATCTCCTGGGCGCGCGAATATCGAGCCTGCTCCTCGGCACTGAACTCAGTCCACGCTACCGCCAACGGTTGAAAGGCTTCGATCGTCGCACCCGCAGGGATCACGCCCAGTTCACCGGCGCGGGCCGCACGCTCCGCGCGCAGCACATCCCAGCCGGCGTCATACTCGCCGACGTTTCGATCGAGCCAGTCCTCGGGCAGCTGTAACGGCCAGTGGGGTGCCGTGTGGGGCATGAACCCGAACCACGGCTGATCGCCATCGTGCGCCTGGAGATACTCCAGCATCTTGTCCGTGTACGCCTTCGTGGAATAAAAATCCTCGGGCAGATCCTCAAGTGCTACCGAAATCCCGTCTTCTTCGTAGTAGGTCTGGTCGCCCCAGAAGGTCTCGGCGAAGTGGCTGGAGGAGGCCTCCAACAAGACGAAGGAGCGATCGAAACCACGCGCCGCGGGGGTGGCATCGCCGGATAGCCCGAGATCCCACTTGCCGGCCATATAGGTGCTATAGCCGGCGTCCTGCATGAGCTCGGGGAGCGCCGCGATCCTCGTCGTCAGGCTGTTGTCGCGCTGACCGTCGGGACGGTTCGGGTGAGTTTCGATAACAGAGGTAACGCCCCGACCGGACATCAGCATGGCTCGGGTCTGCTGGCATGCCCTCCCTGTATGCAGATTCGTGAGGCGAACCCCGGCGAACGCGAGTTCGTCCAGATTGGGCGTCGGGATCTCGCTGCCGAAGGCGCCGAGATCGGTAAACCCGAGATCGTCGGCGAGAATTAGGAGAATGTTCGGACGCGAATCGGGGGGTGCCACGGCTTCCGCCGGGCTCGTAGATTGCTCACCCGCGTTCGTCGGTAGATTGTCGTTCGAGCAGCCTATGACTCCGCATAGCATGACCAGGCTCAGCAGCGATTTCCAGCAACTCATGGTTACTCCCTGACTTTTCGATATTGGGTGCTTAGAAGCGCCGATTGACGGCGAAGTGAGCGAGGCTCGCTAGTGCCTTTTTATAGTCACTGTCGGGAAGACCCTGCAGCGCCTTAACGGCAAGCTCCGCTTCATCCTGGGCACGCTCCGCCGTATAGCAGAGGCCGCCCGAAGTCTCGATCGCGAGTTGGATGGACGTCAGGTTCTGGATGCCGCCGGTCTCGATGGCTTCTCGAATCATGTGCCGCTCGGCGGCCGTGCCGTGGTCCATGGCGTAGATCAGTGGCAGCGTTGGTTTTCCTTCTGCCAGGTCATCGCCGATATTCTTGCCGAGTTCCTCCGTGGTCGCATCGTAATCCAGCGCGTCGTCTACCAGCTGGAAAGCAAGTCCCAGATGCCGGCCGTAGGAGATGAGCGCCTGTTCACCCGCGTCATCGAATTCAGCCAGAATCGCGCCGATACGGGTGCCGGCCTCGAAGAGCTTTGCCGTCTTGCGGTACACGACTTCCATGTAATCCGATTCGGTGATATCCGGATTATTGCAGTTCATCAACTGCAGAACCTCGCCTTCGGCGATGGTATTCGTCGCATGTGCGAGCACGTCCAGAATCCCGAGTACGCCAGTTTCCACCATCATCTGGAAGGACCGCGAGTAGAGAAAATCGCCGACGAGGACGCTCGCCTGATTACCGAATACCGCATTCGCGGTTTCTTGGCCGCGGCGCAGGCCGGACTCGTCTACCACATCGTCATGGAGGAGGGTCGCGGTATGGATAAATTCGATAATTGCGGCGGCCTGAATGTGCTGCTCGCCCTCGTAGCCGCAGGCTCGGGCGGCGAGAAGCGTGGTGAGCGGCCGTAGCCTCTTGCCGCCGCCGTGAATGATATGGTGGGCGACCTGGTTGATGAGCGCGACATCGCTACCCAGCCGCTGGAATATCAGCCTGTTGACGCTGGCCCAATCCTCTGCGACCAGATCTCTGATCGCGTTCAGGGAAGGGGTTTCGAGTGGTGTCTCTGCCACGTACATCAGGGGGGATAATGCCTGATACGCGCTCGATTGGCGATATTGACATTCTATCTGGGAGGCTTAACGGCGAGCGGTGGGAATTGCGGACAGGGTCGCCTAACTCATTGACCCGACTTGGCTAACTCACTACAATTGCGCGCCATTCCGGCGCGTGTCGCGCCAGGTCATTAGCCAGGAGCTTGCCCCCAATGTATGTGGTTTTTCGAACAGGCGGCAAACAGTATCGCGCCACCACGGGTGACCGGCTCCGTGTCGAGCGTCTGGACGCTGAGGAAGGCTCGACTGTTGAGTTTGACCAGGTGCTGCTCGTAGGCGAGGGCGCAGACGTCCAACTGGGCTCACCGGTGCTGGCTGGCGGTCGGGTTGAGGCGAAAGTCACGTCACAGGGCCGCGGCAAGAAAATCGTCGTGTTAAAGTTTCGGCGGCGCACGAATTACAAGCGCGTGAAGGGTCACCGGCAGCACTATACCGAGGTAGAGATTACGTCGATTACGGCCTCCGCTCCTAAGAAGGCAGCGAAACCAGTCGCCGAGACCACGGCGGCCGAGAAGGCCGCTAAGATGGACACGAAGAAAATTTCGAAGAAGACGGCGAAGAAGACGGCGAAGAAGACAGCGAAGAAGACAACGAAGAAGGCTGCCAAGACGACGGCCAAAAAGACCGCGAAGAAGACAACGAAAAAGACGGCCACGAAGACAGCGAAAAAGACGACGAAGAAGACCTAGGGCACGTACTGAGACAGAGTCTCCGCGGAGATAGCACGATGGCACATAAGAAAGCTGGAGGTAGTTCCAAGAACGGTCGCGATTCAGAATCCAAACGGCTTGGCGTAAAGCGTTATGGCGGCGAGCACGTTTTGGCCGGAAACATTCTCGTCCGGCAGCGCGGCACGCGCTTTCATCCCGGCGTCAACGTGGGGCTCGGCAAGGACCACACCCTCTTCGCGACGGCTGAGGGCCGCGTGCGCTTCGAGACGAAAGGGCCAAAGAGCAGAAAATTCGTGAGCGTCACGACCGAGTAAATTCAGCGAACACCCAACAAATAAAGCCCTGCTCCGCGGGGCTTTTTTATGCCCGCGAACCTTCGAACAGCCCTACAATGCGCCGATGAAATTTGTCGATGAAGCCGATATCTGGGTGGAAGCCGGTCGTGGAGGCGATGGCTGCGCCAGCTTCCGCCGGGAGAAGTACGTTCCGCGTGGCGGTCCCGATGGCGGCGATGGCGGCCACGGCGGGAGCGTTAAGGTCGTCGCTCGAGAAGGAATCAATACCCTGGTCGACTTTCGTGTCCGGCGGCGTTTCCGCGCGAAGATCGGCCGAGGCGGCGCGGGCAAGAACCGCACCGGGGTTTCGGGCGAGGATTTGTTGATCGAGGTGCCGAAGGGCACGGTGATTGGTGATCTGGATACGGACGAAACGCTGGGCGATCTAACCAGCGACGGCGAGACGCTGCTCGTCGCCCGCGGTGGGCGCGGCGGCCTGGGCAACAGTCGTTTCAAGAGCAGCGTAAATCGAGCGCCGCGCCGGTTTACTCAGGGCGCGCCTGGTGAGTCGCGCCACCTGCGCTTGGAACTGAAGCTCTTGGCAGACGTCGGCCTGCTCGGACTACCCAATGCCGGTAAGTCGACATTGATCTCCATGCTTTCCGCAGCGCGGCCGAAAGTGGCCGACTATCCGTTCACGACGCTCTACCCGAATCTCGGTGTCGTCAGTGTGGATCTGGAGCGTAGCTTCGTTATGGCGGATATTCCCGGCCTGATTGAAGGCGCCGCCGAAGGTGCCGGGCTTGGCATCCGATTTCTGAAGCATCTACAGCGAACTCGCCTGCTCCTGCACCTGGTCGATATATCCCCAGACGGTAGTGGGGGAAGTCCGCTCGATGACGTTCGCGCGCTCGAGGGCGAACTGGCGCGCTACTCGAAGGACTTAGCAGGGCAGGCTCGTTGGCTGGTGTTGAACAAGCTCGACCTCTTTTCTAAGGATACCTGGGAAGACCATCGGCAGCGCATGATAGCCGGCCTGGATTGGAAAGGACCCGCCTATGTCATTAGCGCTGCGACCGGTGAAGGCACACGGGGTCTGGCGCGGGACGTAATGAGTTATCTGGAATCCGCCGATAGCGGAGAAGAATAGCGACAGGTGCGTTGTGGTCAGGCCATGCCTTTTACTTTGGCGTTCAGGCGGCTCTTATAACGCGCAGCTCGATTCTTGTGCAGAATTCCTTTGCTGACCAGCCGGTCGATTTCAGGCACGGCGGCCTTGTAGACTTGCTGGGCGGCAGCCTTGTCACCTGCATGCACCGCCGTAAGCACCTTCCGCAAAGCACTGCGCAGGCGAGAACGTAGTGCCATATTATGGGCGCGGCGTACGACATTTTGCCGGGCACGCTTCTTTGCTGATTGAATATTAGCCAACGAAATTGCTCGAATGTTAAGTGGTCGTTAGGCGGGCAGGGGCCCGGAAAAGGCCGGTATTATTGGGAGCCGCTCAGCGCAAGTCAAGCTGGGACGGGAAAAATCGGGTTGAGCGCGTCAGGCGAGATGGAGTCAGGCAGGCGATGAGCGTGGATGTGAAGATCAGGGAAGACGAGGGCGGACTACTGAAGTCCACCTCCGTAGTCAGTTCCATGACCTTCCTGTCCCGCATCAGCGGGCTGGCTCGTGATATCAGTTTCGCCCACTGGTTCGGAGCCGGCATCGTCATGGATGCCTTTTTCGTCGCTTTCAAGATTCCCAACCTGCTCAGGCGATTCTTCGCCGAAGGCGCATTCTCACAGGTTTTCGTGCCGGTCATAGCGGAATATCGGGCGAACTCTTCCCAGCGCGAGACACAAGAACTTCTGGACCGCGTCACCGGGACGCTGAGCCTGGTGTTATTCATAATTACCGCTGTCGGCGTCATGGCCGCGCCTCTGATTATTATGCTGTTCGCTCCCGGCTTTCTGGGGGGGGACGGTCGCTACGACGTAGCGACCGATATGCTTCGATTCACCTTTCCTTATCTATTTTTCGTGTCGCTCACCGCCCTGGCAGGCGGCATCCTCAATACCTACCGGCGTTTCGCGGTGCCGGCGTTCACCCCCGTCTTGCTGAATCTGGTATTGATCGGATTCGCCGCCTGGGTTGCTCCGTCGATGGAGCAGCCGGCGATGGGCCTGGCGATCGGTGTTTTCGTGGCGGGCGCCGTTCAGCTGTTGTTTCAGCTACCGTTTCTGGCGAATCTGAAGCTGCTACCTCGGCCGCGGTGGGGTTGGGCCCATGAAGGCGTACGCCGAATCCTAAGGCTCATGCTGCCGGTGATGTTCGGCTCCTCCGTGGCGCAGATCAATCTCCTCTTCGATACGCTGATCGCGTCGTTCCTGGCCGCGGGCAGCATCAGCTGGCTTTATTACTCCGATCGGTTGATGGAGTTCCCACTCGGGGTCTTTGGTATCGCCGTGGCGACCGTGATGCTGCCGCATCTCTCCGATCAGCATGCGAAGGCATCGCCCGAGGCATTCGCTGCCTCTTTGGACTGGGCGCTGCGTCTGGTGGTGCTGATCGCGGTCCCGGCAGCGCTCGGCTTGGTGCTCCTGGCCGCGCCCCTGTTGACGACGTTATTTTTCGGCGGTGCATTCACGGCCCTGGATGTCACGATGGCGACGGCCTCTTTGGTGGCTTACTCACTCGGGTTGGTCGGTTTTATTCTCGTCAAGGTTCTTTCGACCGGCTATTTCTCCCGACAGGATACGCGTACCCCGGTGCGTATCGGCGTAATGGCCCTCGTACTGAATATGGCATTGAACATTGTCTTTGTCGTCACGCTCGTGAGGACCGAGTTTTACGCGCCCCATGTCGGGCTCGCATTGGCGACTTCGATCTCGGCACTTTTTAACGCGCTGTTCCTCTACCGCGGGTTGCGGCGCGACGGCGTCTACGCGCTGCGACCGGGATGGGGGCGCTTCGGATTGCAGGTCGTCATCGCGAGCGGCCTGATGGGTGCCACCTTGCTGTGGGCGCGAACGCGGCCGGGAGACTGGTTGCTACTGAGCTTGTCGGAACGCGCTGGCTCGCTGGCCGTCTGTGTCATCGGTGGTATGACGGTCTATTTTCTCGCCTGCTATTTGTTCGGATTGAGGCCCGCGAGCCTGCGAGGACCGCAACCGGGCGGCGATAGTTAGTCTTACGTCCACAGACAATCGATTCTATGCAACTCCATCGCAATTTAGCTTCGCTGAAAATCTCAGGCGAGACGGCCAGGGCCGTTACGGTCGGGGCCTATGATGGCCTGCACCTCGGGCACCAGGAGATATTGCGACAGCTGACCGAACGAGGCCGCAGCGAGGGATTATCGACATTGGTCTTATCCTTCGAGCCGATGCCTAAGGAGTTCTTCTCTCCGGACAATCCGCCGGCCAGGCTGACACGCTTCAGGGAGCGCTTTGATCTGTTGGCTCAGTATGGCATCGACGAGTTCTTCTGTCCGGGATTCAATAGTATCCGCGGCTTGAGTCCGGACGCATTTGTTCGCGACCTCCTGGTAGACGGGTTAAGGGCGAAACAAGTAGTTGTCGGCCACGATTTTCGCTTTGCGTCGGGTCGTCTGGGCACATTGGAGGATCTCGAATCGGCCGGAAGATCGAACGGCTTCGGCGTAACCGCCGTACCAGCGGTCTTTCAAGGGGCGTGTCGCGTGAGCAGTACGGTAATTCGAGCTGCTCTTCAGGGTGGCGATCTAAAGACCGCGCGCACGATGCTCGGCCGCGACTACTCCCTTTCCGGAAAAGTCATTCGCGGCCTGGGGTTGGGAAAGAAGCTCGGTTTTCCAACCGCGAACGTGAATCTGAATCGGCGTCTCACGCCCGTTGATGGTATCTTCGCTGCGCGAGTAAGCGGGATCGCGAACGGGATGTTGGACGGTGTGGCTAGTGTCGGGACGCGACCGACGGTGGGCGGCGTCAAGCCTCTGCTCGAGATTTTCATTTTCGACTACGACCGCGACATTTACGGCAAGTACATTACCGTTCACTTTGTCGAACGACTCCGCGAGGAGCGCAAGTACTCCGACGTGGATTCCATGGTTAAGCAGATGCATCGCGATGTAGTTGACGCACGCGCCGCATTAGCGGCCTAATCCACTCATTTTTCGAGCGAACTCAGGGATTGATGACCGACTATAAGGACACACTGAACCTACCGAAGACGAGTTTTCCGATGCGTGCGAATCTTGCACAGCGGGAACCCGCGATGCTTGAGCGGTGGGATGAGCAGAATATCTACGCTCAGATACGAACTGCTGCGGCTGGTCGACCCAAATTCGTCTTGCACGATGGTCCCCCGTACGCGAACGGAGACATTCACCTCGGGCACGCGCTCAATCACGTTCTCAAAGACATGATCGTCAAGTCCCGCTGCCTCGCGGGTTTCGACGCAGGTTTCGTCCCCGGATGGGACTGTCACGGCCTGCCTATCGAACACCAGGTCGAGCGGAAGCAGGGCAAGGTGGGTGACAAACTCGACGCTCGCGCGTTTCGTAAGGCCTGCCGTGAATATGCGGCGACCCAGGTCGGCCGGCAGCGGGTCGACCTGAAGCGGCTCGGGGTTTTAGGCGACTGGGACGCGCCCTATCTGACCATGGACCCTCGTTACGAGGCGGAGCAGTTGCGGGCTTTCGCCAAACTCGTCGAGCACGGGCTCGTTTACCGCGGCCGCAAGCCGGTTCATTGGTGCCTAGACTGCCGGTCGGCACTGGCTGAGGCGGAAGTCGAGTATCAGGATAAGAGTTCCAGCGCGATCGACGTCCGCTTTGCGGTCGTGGATACGGCGGACCTGGCCAAGCGGCTTGTCCACGAGCTACCGACCGAAGCCCGTATCTCGGTTCCGATCTGGACGACCACGCCGTGGACGTTGCCCGGTAACCGAGCCGTCGCCCTCAACGCGGCTTTAGGTTATAGCCTGGTCGAGGCGGATCTGGGAAGTGGCCCGGAGTATCTGCTCGTCGCGTCGGAGATGTCGGCTGCCGTAGCCGCTCGTTACGGCGCAGCGAAGTGGGCCGCTGTTGCCGAGGCGAGCGGTGGCGTCTTCGAGGGACTCGAGTTGCGGCATCCTTTTTATGATCGCGTCGTGCCGGTCGTTCTTGGCGACCATGTGACAACCGAAGCGGGCACGGGCGCAGTACACACGGCCCCCGGGCATGGGCATGAAGACTTCGCGATGGGTTTGAAATACGATCTCCCGCTCGATTGTCCTGTGGGCGGAGACGGGAAATATCTTGCCACGACTCCACTACTTGCGGGCGAGCACATCGTGCCGGCCAACAAGCACGTCGTTGAATTCCTGCGCGAGCGCGGAGTCTTGCTACAGCAGCAGGATGTCGAGCACAGTTACCCACACTGTTGGCGGCATCATTCGCCGGTCATTTTTCGCGCGACGTCGCAGTGGTTTATCGGGATGGACCGCGGCGATCTTCGTGCCAGGTCGTTGGAATCGATCAAGGGCGTGGAGTGGTTGCCGAGCTGGGGCGAAGAACGTATCCGCGGCATGGTGGAGAATCGCCCGGACTGGTGCATCTCCCGCCAGAGGACCTGGGGCGTACCGATTACGTTGTTCATCCACAAAGAGACGGGTGAGCCGCATCCGGACTCACCAGCGTTGATACGACAAGTCGCCGAACGCGTGGAGTCGCAGGGGATCGATGCCTGGTTCGAATTGGAGCCGAGAGATCTTCTTGGCGATACCGCTGATCAATATGAGAAAGGCTCCGATGTCATGGACGTGTGGCTCGACTCGGGGCTCAGCCACCATGTAGTCGGCACGCTACGCGACGAAGTGGGCATGCCGGCCGATCTCTATCTCGAGGGATCCGATCAGCATCGTGGCTGGTTTCAGTCCAGCTTGTTAACTTCCGTCGGCATCTATGACCGCGCTCCATACAAGAGTGTCCTGACACACGGATTTACCGTGGACGAACGCGGCCACAAGATGTCCAAGTCCCTGGGCAATGTCGTCGAACCGCAGAAGATCTACAAGACGCTGGGTGCGGACATTCTGCGGCTGTGGGTCGCGGCAACGGATTATCGGGCGGAGATGAGCGCCTCGGACGAGATCCTCAAGCGTGTCTCCGATGCCTACCGCCGCATGCGAAATACGCAGCGCTTCCTGCTTGGCAATCTGCATGGTTTCGAGGCCGTTGCGCACGAAGTGCCATTGGAAGAGATGATCTGGCTCGATCGGTGGGCGCTCAACCGCGCACGCGATCTGCAGTCCGAGGTGATAGCGGCTTATGACTCCTATGAGTTTCACCACATCTTCCACAAGGTGCATAATTTCTGCGTGCTCGATATGGGCGGCTTCTATCTGGACGTGCTGAAGGATCGGCTGTACACGACGCCGACGGGCAGCCTGGCGCGTCGCTCGGCCCAGACCGCGCTGTCGCACATTGCCGAAGCCATGGTTCGCTGGCTGGCTCCGATTCTGAGCTATACGGCGGAAGAGATCTGGCAGGAATTACCCGGCGAGCGTGTGTCCTCTGTGTTTTTGTCGACATGGTACGGGTTACCCGAGGAACGAACGGAGTCACCGGTAAACTGGCAGACGCTCCTGGACCTGCGCCAGGCTGTCTCGAAGGAACTTGAACAACTGAGGGTCGCCGGCGGTATCGGGTCGCCATTGGATGCGGAAGTTCGGCTCTATTGCTCGGATGCGTTGCAGGCTGAGTTAGCCGCCCTGGGTGATGAATTGCGGTTCGTATTCATCACCTCGGCGGCGAGCGTGCATCCGGAATCCGACCGGCCTGCCGATGCCGTCGCTGCGGGTGAGGAGGCTGAGCCCTTCTGGCTCAGTGTGGCGGCGACCGAGGCCGAGAAGTGTGTGCGGTGTTGGCATCGCCGAGATGATGTGGGGGGCGACAGCGCTCACCCGGAACTCTGCGCGCGCTGTGTCAGTAACGTCGACGGTCCCGGCGAGATTCGGGTGTACGCGTGATCTGGAGTGGTGAGTGAATTTGCAGTTTCCGAGTTTTCCTGATCTGAACACGCGTACGTGGCTGTGGTTGACATTGTTCGTCGTCCTTGCAGATCAGTGGACGAAGCGGCTTGTGGTAGACAACCTCAACGAGTTTGACTCGGTTGTGTTGTTGCCGGTACTTGAGTTCATGCGGCTGCACAATACCGGTGCTGCGTTTAGTTTTCTCAGTAATGCCTCCGGCTGGCAACGCTGGTTTTTTATCGCGCTGGCTATCTGCGTCAGTCTCGGCATTCTCATCTGGCTCTGGCGCCTGCCCGCTCGTGGAAAGAATCTACTGGCAGCCGGGCTCTGTCTAGTGATGGGTGGCGCGCTGGGGAACGTCATCGATCGTGTGCGGTTAGGTCATGTGATCGATTTCATCCGCGTCCACTATCAGGCCTGGTACTTTCCCGCGTTCAACCTTGCGGACTCGGCCATCACGATCGGGGCCGGGTTACTGATTCTCGATACGTTTCTGCAGTCGAAGGAATCGGAGTAGCGGTTACCAGCAGCGGTTCTGAGGATCCGGGGTCGCGGTCTTCAGGCCCTGGGCATCGATTCCGAACTGCGCGCACTCTGCGTCCGACTGACCTGCCCCTATAGCGATACCACCTAAAATGAGAGAGTCCGAGGTCATTGTGTCGTGATGGGGATAGGCATGGCAAGTCTACTTAGCGGTGGTTGCATGGTCTGTGGAGCCGGTGGCCTGTAACCTAGGGAGCTGTGTGGTCTGATGGTGTTGTAATGCCGACGCCATTGCTCTACGAGTACCTGGGCTTCTTTCAGCGTGAAGAAGATTTCACCGTTGAGCAGTTCATCGCGTAGTTTACCGTTGAAGCTTTCGTTGTAGCCGTTCTCCCAGGGACTGCCGAGCTCAATGAAGAGCGTTTTCACTTCGAGTCTTTGCCGCCATTCACGCACCGCGGTGGCGGTAAACTCAGCGCCGTTGTCTGAGCGTAAATGCTCTGGAGGTCCGTGCAGGTCCGATAGCGTCTCAAGGACAGTCTCCTGGTTCTGTCTGCGCTCGGTGCGGATGGCCAGGCACTCACGAGTGTGTTCATCGATAACCGTCAGCATGCGGAACGCTCTGCCATCATGGGTACGGTCCATGACAAAGTCATACGACCAAACATGGTGTCGATGCCTGGGGCGAAGCCGCACACAGGAGCCATCGTTCAGCCACAAACGAGCCCGTTTGGGTTGTTTTGTGGGTACTTTGAGCCCCTCACGGCGCCAGATCCGTTCAACCCGCTTGTGGTTCACGTACCAACCTTCGGTACGCAACAATGCAGTGACCCGCCGATAGCCGTAACGCCCATACTCGCTGGCCAAGCCGACAATCGCTTGGGTCAGCGCTTCTTCATCGTCACGCTGAACAAGTACGCGCCGTTGTGTCGATCGAGATTGCCCCAGTACACGACAAGCCCGGCGCTCCGGCACGCTCAGCTCTCGCTGAACGTGCCGAACCACGCGTCTGCGTCGTTCGGGGCTTAGTAGTTTCCCCGCAGGGCTTCCTCAAGAATCGACTTATCCAGAGCCTGATCCGCCACCAGCTTCTTCAGTCGCGCGTTCTCGCGCTCCAGATCCTTGAGCTTCTTCGCTTGTGATACTTGCATCCCGCCGTACCCTTTTCGCCAACGCTAGTAGCTCTGCTCTGATATCCCCAGTTCGCGGCATGCCTCGCCAATCTTCTTGCCACCCGCCAGCTTAATCTCCGCCTCACGCAGCATGTGGATGATCTGTTCAGGTTTGAAGTGCCTTCGTCCCATCTGTCATTCTCCTTAACTCCACTGAAATTCTCCCTCAGTCGCTGGAGTCGTTCTAGGGGGGCACGTCAGTCTACTTCCTGATCTCCGAAGGCTATCTGACCGGCAGCTTCAACGACGAGCTCAGCTTGTTCCTGACGCCTGAACTGGCGCCGCTGGTGTCCTATGATCCCGAGTACGTGACCAACTACGAACTCGGCTTCAAGGGCACGTTCAGCGACGGTCGCGTCGTCCTGAATGCGGATGTTTTCTGGATGGACTACACGGACAAGCAGAAATCGATCCTCCTCGATAATTCCGACGGTCGGTACGGCCCCGATCCGAATATCGAGCTGACCCAGAATGCGGGTCAGGTCGATATTTACGGTATCGAGCTTGAGTTGCGGACCAGTCCCTGGGACGGTGCCTTCATCACCGTCGACGCGGGCTATCTGATCAATGAGTACAACTCGTTCCTGGTGGCCGATCCGGCTAACCCGGGTGAGTTCATCGACCGGTCACAGCAGAACATCAACGATCGGACGCCGGATTGGGCACTCAATGCCTCCGTCGGGCACTCGTTCGTCATGGGAAGCGGCGCGCAGCTGACAACGACGCTCGGCGTCTATGCCCAGGGCGGGTAAGAGTGGCTCGGAGAGACGCTATTGAGCGACCCGAATATCCCAGGACTCGTATTCCAAGTTCCGGGCGCGAGTGAGCTTTCAGCCCGCGTCAGCCAAGTGGGAGGTCTCGCTGTTCGGTAGCAACATCACCGACGAGCGATACTACGAAGAATGTAATTCATCTCGCACGGGAATTTACGACTACCGCTACGGTAATCCCGATTCCTGGGGCCTCGAGTTTGTTGCCCGCTTCGGTAACAACTGAGACCTGAGTCTGAAGTCTTGAAGACTAACGGCACCTCTTTGGAGGTGCCGTTTTTTTTGCCCGGCATAGGCCTAGAGCCGAGGGCGGGGTTCGGAACTGTTTGCCATGATCTGTGGACCAGCGTCGGCTCGATCGGAGGGGGTAGACTTGGGTTTCAGAAATACGGGCAGCTCATTCGGCAGCGTCACGAAGGCGCTGCATTGGACGATCGCCACATTTTTCCTGCTGTCCTACTGTTCGGCCTACTATTCCATATGGTTTACCGTGGACGGGACCGTTGCGAACGATATCGCCGTGCAGATTCACATCACGTCGGGCATCCTCGTCGCGGGCCTGATCCTCGTCCGGATTTACTGGCGTCTGACGGGTACGTTACCTGCGCCTCCAGCCGGCGAATGGTATGAGCATCTCGCGGCGCGGGTCTCGCATGGATCGCTTTAAATTTTTATGATCGTCATGCCCATCACAGGATATCTTGGGACCTACCGTGACGCGGAATATCTGGGCATTACGAAGTTCGGTGATACGAGCCTGTTCGCCTGGGTCGCGGCGACGGTCGATACGACCTGGGAGGAGTTCGAGATACGCTTGGATTTTGTGTACCGCGATATTCTGGGTCCGAAGCTTCTCTGGATGCTGATCTCTATTCACGTGGGTGCCGCGCTGTTCCATCACTTCTATCGGCGTGACGGCGTATTCACCCGGATGCTGCCGGGCCGGTCGGCGGAGGCTGAACAGACGGCAGATTGATCAGTATAGGTCGTTGCAAGACATTAACTTTGTTGTTGCAGGATTTTTAGCCATACTACGGGCTGGCCGACGTTCCGAGTCGACACGAGAACCAGAATCAAGAAGTCAGGGGAGACGAATCCATGACCAACCTATTATTTCGCTGGGTTGCCCGACCGATACTCATGATCGGGCTGTGTTCGAGCGCATTGGCGCTTGATGGAACCCTGATAGTCGCCAACCGCGCGGGTGGGAGTATCTCCTTGATCGATCTCGAGACGCGTCTCGAAGTGGCCCGCTTGCCGGTCGGTCCGATCATTCCCCATGAAGTCGCGGTGTCCCCCGATGGGCGATTTGCCCTGACGAGTGAGTACGGGCCTGAGGACAGTCACGGCAGACATGTCATCTTGATCGACATTCCGAACGCACAGATTGTGGGGCGCATCGATCTGGGCCCGAATTCACGGCCCCATACGGCGTTGTTCCATCCTGACGGCCGGCGGGCGCTGGCGACGATGCAGGACTCCGATTTGATCGCCCTGATCGATCTGGAGGCCATGGAGGTCATACGCACGTACCCGACCGGGGGGCGTGAGGGACACATGGTGCGTCTTAGCCCCGACGGCTCGCGCGCCTATGTGACGAGTCGCCTGGGCGAAGGGACACTGTCGGTCATCTTCCTGGACGAGGATCGTCCGCCCGTCGTCATTCCTACCGGGCCGGGCGCGGAAGGCATGTCGGTTTCACCCGACGGCAGCGAGATCTGGGTCGCGAATCGACAGGAGGAGGCGATTTCGGTCATCGATACGCAGTCGCTGGAGGTTGTGGCGAGGATCGATTCACGGCCCTTCGCGGGCCGCGTCGAGATCGGGCCTAACGGTCGCGCGGTCGCACCGAATGGCGGTGGCGGTGGGCAACCGGTGCAGCAATTCCTGCGCCTGTTCGACGTCGCAGCTCGCGAGATGGTCGCCGAGGTGCCGCTGGGCGACGGTACGCCTGGGACCGGGAATTTCGGTGTGTTGATACTCGACGGCTTCGCCTTCGTGAGCGAACCCGGTCAGGGCACAATTCGGATGTTCGAACTCGATACCTTCGGCGAGTCCGAATCCGATCTGCTGGTCAGTGCCCATGAGAGCCCCGATGGTCTGGCCTGGTCGCCGCTACGCGTCGAGGTGATGAGATAACGATAGTGGAGAAGTGATCATGTTCGCACACAGAGCCCTGAGCGCTGTATCTCTTCTGACGATAGTCGCTGGTATAGCGGCCGAACAGGCGCTGTCCGCCGACTTGTCGCAACCCGACTACGGCGTGATCTTCGAGCAAGACGTGCCGATACGTACCCGCGACGGCACGGTGCTCAGAGCGGATGTCTATCGGCCGGATGCGGACGAGGGCGAGACGTTTCCCGTTCTGATGAGTTTAAGCGCCTATCAGAAAGCGATGGACCGCATTCTGCCGCATGAGTCGCCCTTCACCCACGTCGAACGCCCGGAACCGGCATGGTGGACGGCGCGAGGCTACGTGCTGATCTTCGTCGACACGCGTGGTACCGGCACGTCGCCCGGTCAATCCGATATCTGGTCCATTCAGGAGGCGCGGGACCTCTATGACTCGATCGAGTGGTCGGCCGAACAAGGCTGGAGTAGCGGTAAGGTCGGACTGGTGGGTGTGTCCTACTATGCGATTACACAGTGGAACGTGGCAGGGTTACAGCCGCCGTCGCTGACGACGATCGTGCCCTGGGAGGGCTGGGCCGATATGTATCGCGACTCGGTCTTTCACGGCGGTGTGTTCAATCAGGGGTTCTATGGCCGCTGGTGGTTGGACGTTCGCGGTAAACAGTTGCTCGAAAATACGCGCGCCGACAACTCGGCCGCGCTCAGCGAGGATCTGATCTACAATTTTCTGGCGCACCATATGGATAGCGCGTGGTGGGACGAGAACAAAGCCCGCGCCCAGTTCGATCAGATTACCGTGCCGTTATACAGCTCCGGCAACTGGGGCGGCTGGAATCATCACATGCGCGGCAATATCGACGGCTATGTCCGTTCGGTATCGAACGCGAAAAAGTTACAGATGCATATTGGCGGGCATACGGATTCGTTCTATTCCGACGAAGGCAAGAACGAAATGTTGCGCTGGTATGACTACTGGCTCAAAGATATCGACACCGGCATCATGGATGAGCCACCCGTGAAGCTCTGTATTCGGAGCAGCGTGCGAGAGTGTGAGTGGCGTTTCGAGGACGAATGGCCGCTCGCGCGCACGCAGTACATGCGCTACTACTTGAGCGGCGAGTCCGCCGGCGTCGTGGACGATTCTGTCCACGATCTGAAGCTCACGATGGCGAAGCCGCAAACCGAAGAGCAACTGACTTACGCCGCCGGCCCTGAAGCTTACGCGCGTGCGAACCGCGGCATGCCGACCCTCAGCTTCGTTACCGATCCTTTGACTGAGGCTGTAGAACTCACCGGGCATATCAATCTCGTCATGTGGGTATCTTCCGAGACCGACGATATGGACGTGTTCGCCTACCTACGCGATATGGCGCCGGACGGTACGGTCGAGACAGCAACACGAGGAATACTTCAGGTCTCTCATCGCAAACTCGATCCGCTGCTATCGACACCGTATCGGCCGTACCATACCCACGACGAGGAGCAGAAGCTGACGCCGGGAGAAGTTGTACCCATCTCCGTCGAGATCTGGGCGACGAGCATGGTATTCGAGGAAGGGCATCGAATTCGCCTCGACGTGAACGCCCACGATGGGCAGCACTACTTCGCCGCCTACAACCTCGCTAACAACAGTATCTACACGGGCGGCGAGCGCGCTTCGTACGTGATCCTGCCGTTCATCCCGGCGGAGTAGGCTATAGGCGCTGCTACGCAGCGGGCAGAAGCGCGGCGGTGATTTTATCCGGGGTAAACGGGAGGTCTCGCAGTCGGGCGCCGGTGGCATCCGCTATTGCGTTGGCGATTGCTGCGGCGGTCGGACCCTGAGCAGCTTCGCCGACGCCGAGTGACGGTAGTTCAGGGCGATCGATCAAAGTCACCTGAATCTCTGGTACTTCGTCGAAGCGAATGATCGGGTAACTTGCCCAGTCAATGCTCTGAATCTCCGACGCCGAATTCTTCACCGCCTCTTTCAGCGTCCAACTCGTCGCCTGAATGATTCCGCCTTCGACCTGGTTTCTGGCGCCGTCCGGGCTGATGATCAGGCCAGCGTCGATTGTGGCGTAGGCATGGAGCACACGAATCGCACCCGATTCCCGATCGATAACGATATCCACCACCATTGCCAGGTAGGCGGCCAGGTTTTTGTACTGAGCGAACGCGATGCCTCGGCCTAAAGCTTGAGCAGAACTCTCGCTTGGGCGCTCTCCGGCGAGTTCACGTACCGCCTCGATCACTGCCGCTGCACGCGGATCGGTGAGGTGTCGCAGTCGATACTCGAACGGGTCGCTGCCGTTCTCGCGCGCTAACTCGTCCATGAAGGACTCGATCGCAAAGACGTTGCCGTAGGCTCCCAGGCCGCGAAGCGCCGAAACTCGGAGCGGCCTTTCCGTTACGTAGTGTTCGACGACCTGCTGCTTCGGATAGGCGTATAAAGCCACCGCGTTGCGGTCGGCGCCACCGGCGCGTTGCGGAATGTTCCTGCCGGGAAACTCATCGAGCGGCTGGTCCTTCTCGCGTGCCGCGAGCAGGCTGCCGGCTGTGTCGCCGCCGTAGTACGGTCGCGTCGAGTGGCTCGGACTCCATACATCGAAAAGCCAGCGCTGTATGTTGCCAGTCGCATCGGTTGCCGCGGATATACTCATACTCATCGCCGGTCCGAACGGTTCACGGCGAAACTCGTCATGCCGAGACCATTGCAGCCTGATTGGTCTGTTCGGCACCGCCATGGCGATCAGTGCCGCGTCGCAGGCTGCGTCGTCTGCGCCGTTGTGGCCGTAACAGCCGGAGGCCTGGTGATGGATGCACTGCACTTGTCGCTCAGGAAGTCCCACCACGCGAGCCAGCGCCTGCCGCAGTGGAAACATGCCTTGCCCGTGACTCCATACTTTTAGTAGAGCGCCGTCCCAGTAGGCGACTGCTGCCGACGGCGATATGGAGGCATGCGCGGTGTGGGGTCGCGAATAGTCCGCTGAATGTTCGCGGACGATCGGTC
>Ga0310122_10000299_pt1 | contig 31992 bp, 20 predicted proteins | sample CB6_Bottom_1051__FD_203503 | JGI IMG/M metagenome (GOLD analysis project Ga0310122, IMG submission 203503) | Marine microbial communities from Western Arctic Ocean, Canada - CB6_Bottom_1051 | ecosystem: Environmental > Aquatic > Marine > Oceanic | place: Canada: Western Arctic Ocean | collected...
TCACGCACCGACTGCAGATACTCATCGAGCTTCGCCCGGTCGCGCTGCCCGAGGCCGCCCTGCAGGCGGGCCACCTTGTCGAGCACCGAGTCGATGATGCTGCCCTGACGGCGGAGGCGGGCTGAAAGGACAGCGGGGTCTGTGGTGTGGAGGCCACCGAACAACCGGTCGAACACCACCCGCGGGTTCGTTTCCACCGGCAGCGGCGTCGACGGGCCGCCCCAGGCCAGCCGGTTCTGGTACGCACAGTTGAACCCGACGTCGCAGGTGCCGACGCCGTTCACCGTGTCGGCGCCTTCCAGGCCGAGCTCGAGCGATGGCAGCGGTGTCTCCTGGCCGATCGTGTTGGCGACGATCTGGTCCATCGAGATGCCGAGTTGCAGGCTCGAGCTGCCGGTCGTCGGCAGCGGCTCGATGCCGGTCATGAACGCGCCGGCCGGTTTAGCGTGGGCGCCCGAGGCGCCCGAGCGCGACCGGGCGCCGGTGTTGTCGAGCCCGCTCAGCACCAGCAGATGGTCGCGGAACGGCTCGAGCGCCTTCAGGGTGGGGGTGAACTCGAAGCCGGGCCCCTCGGTGAGGGGTGTCCACCGGTCCATGACGATGCCGTTCGGGACATACACCGTGCAAAACCGGACCACCGGTGTCGTGGCGGCCCGCGCGAGCACCGTCGACACCGGCACCATCCGCTCGAGGAGCGGCAACGCGAGCGTGGCCCCGACGCCGCGCAGTAGGGTCCGGCGAGGAATGGCGTGCGTGGGAATGATCATGATTCCGACCTCCGCATCAGGAACGGCGGGCTCTTGACGATGGCTGAGATAAGCAACGACCACGTGAGGTCATCGGGTGACGTCTGTCGGGCGATCTGCCGGACCACCGGCATGTCGGGGTGTTCCAGCGTGCGACCCAGGGCGTAGGTGAGCAGCTTCTCGGTGACCGTTTCCACGAACTGATCCTGACGGCTGAGGATCACGTCTCGGAGCCCGGGAAGCCCGCGCACCTCAGTACCGTCGATCATCGTTCCCGACGGGTCGATCGGGACACCGGTGTCGAACGGCGTTCCGCCGCCCTCGGTCGCCCGCCAGCGGCCGATGGCATCGTAGGATTCGAGGGCAAATCCGAGCGGGTCGATCGTGTTATGGCAACTGGCGCAGACGGCGTTCGTGCGGTGTTGGGCCAGCCGCTCGCGCATCGTCGCGGGCACGTCCGGGTCGCGCGCGCTCGGCAGGCTGGGGACGTCCGGTGGCGGTGGCGACGGCGGTGTGCCGAGGATGTTCTCCAGCAGCCACGTCCCGCGCACCACCGGCGACGTACGGTTCGCATAGGACGTAATGGTCAGGAGGCTCGCGTGACCAAGCAGCCCGCCGCGCGTCTCGTCGGGATAGGTCACCCGGCGGAAGTGCGGGCCATACACGTCCGGGATACCGTAGTGCCTGGCCAGCCGCTCGTTGGCGAACGTGTAATCGGCTCGCAGTATGTTCACCAGCGGGTTGTCCTCGCGGAGCTCATGTTCGAGAAACAGCTCCGTCTCCCGCCGCATGGCGTCCCGCAGGTTTTCGTCGAAGGCCGTATAGGTGGCGGTGTCCGGGGCGGCGTTCCGCAATTTGCGAAGCTGCAACCACTGGCCGGCGAAGTTCTCGACCAGTGCACCTGCCCGAGGGTCGGCCAGCATGCGGGCTACTTGCCGATCCAGGACGGCCGGCTCGCCGAGCTGTTCTCGAGCGGCCAGGTCCAGGAGCTCGTCGTCGGGAATGCTGCTCCACAAGAAGAACGAGAGCCGGGATGCCAGGTCGAGGTCACTGATGCGATACGCCGTCCCCAAGCCGACGCCTGGGGGATCGGTTTCGATCCGGAACAGGAAGTCCGGGTCGACTAGCAGCCGTTCGACCGCGGCCTGGATGCCGGCGTCGAAGCCTCCCTCGGTGCGGCCCGCCTCGTAGAACGCCATCAGCGTGTCGATGTCGGCGTCCGACGGGGGACGCCGATACGCCCGGCGCGCCAGCGTGGCGAGCGTCTCTCGCGCACACGGCGCGTCAACCCTTGCAGCGGCGGTCGAGCCCGCGACCGGCGGATTGCAGACGAACAGTGCGCGCCGGCTGGGCAGATCAGCGGCGCCGCTCGGGTTGTAGGGGCCGCTGATCTCGATACCGGAGACGGCGGGGTTGCCGTCCTGCATTTCGTCCTGCCCGTACGAGTACGACGACCGGTCGTGGGGCAGCGGCAGAATGCCCTCGGGCAGCCCTGACCGCCGATCGAAGGCGACGCCCACCTGATGTCTCCCGCCGGTCACCGTCGTGCGGATCTCGAGCCCCTTGTCGGCATTGAGCGCGTACCGCTCCCATTCCGGGAACGAGTTGCCGTCGTAGACCTGCTCGAACTTACCCGCATACCCCATCGGCGGCAGCTGGCCGTGCTCCCACTCGCGGCCGACCGTGAAGGTGTTGAGACGGACCCCGTCCAACCGCAGGTCCACCTGGTGGGGTTGGCCCAGACCACGTGTGTAGCCGTATTCCTGTTTCCGTAGCGTGACCCGGATGAGGTACTCACCATCGACCGGAAAGTTGTGCTCGATAGCGACACCGCCGCGCGAGCCCAGTGGCAGGTCGAGGCTCATCGCCTCTTCCTGGTTCATGCCGCCATGGACCGGGTAGGTCTCGGTCACCGGCCGAACCCCAAGATCGCCGACGACCAACCGGCTAATGCGCTGCGCCGCAGACAGATACCGCTCGATCAGCGTCGGCGAGACCGACAGCACGTCGGCGATGTTGTCGAAACCGTGCTGCTCATCATCGGCCGGCAGCAGGGCGTGCACGTCGACCTCGAGATCGAACAGATCGCGGATGGCGTTCGCATACTCGACCCGGTTCAGCCGGTGGATGGCAGGCCGGCCGGGGTTGGGGTGGGCACCGGCCGCCTGGTCGAGCTCGTGCTCGAGCCAGGACACGAACGCGCGGGATGTCACCGCATCGGGCCGGGGCCGGCCCGCGGGCGGCATCGCCTCCGCGCGGAGCCGGCGCACGACATGCTCCCAGGTGGCGGCGGCGTCACCCACCCGACTGAGGTCCAGATTGCCCTCATCCAGCGCCAAGTCGGCGGTCCGGGTACGCGCGTTGTGACAGGCCACGCAGTACCGGTCGAGCAACGCTCTGGCCTCGGACGCTGACATGGTCTCCGGTGTGAGAACGGACGACGCCACAGAACCGGCGCTGCGCGGGGCCTGCGCCTGCCCCGCCCGGAGATCTCCCTGGCCCACCCCCGCGAGCGCCAGCAGTCCGAGCACGACGAGCAGCCAGCGTGACATCCTCGTTGTTCTCCTCCTAGCACGTGACTCAGAGATGCGGCGAAGCTCCCCAGCTCCTCCTGTCTCCTGCCTCCTGCCTTCCATCTCCTCAGAGCCCATGGGCTAGCAGCCGTTCGAGCAGCTCGCCTGCCGTCGTCCCAGCCTCGTTCTCGATCTCCGGGTCGGCACCCTGGGCCACGAGCAGCTCGGCCGCGGCGGCGAACCGGTTGCGCGCTGCACCATGCAGCGCCGTGTTACCGGACCGGCCCACCGTATTGATGACGACGGCGCCGGCGGCCCCGACGTCGACCACTGCCTGGACGGTCGCCAGTACCAGATCTTCATCGGCCCACTCAGCCGCCACGAGCTCAGGTGCGATCAGCCGGTTGCGGCGGGTCGTGCTGCGACTCGAGCCAAGCCCCACGGCTGCCATCAGCACCGTCGTCCCGTCCTCCATCGGTAACAGCGAGTCGGCGCCTGCCTCGGCGAGCATTCGGATGAGCGCCGGTTCGAGATACTTGGCCGCGAGCATCAAGGGTGTCGCGCCCTTCTCTCTGAGGGTGAAGATGTGCTGATAGGTCCATCGGGGCACCGGCGTGCTCCTGACCAGGCGGCTGTTCGGGTTGGCTCCCCGGGCCAGCAGGGCCTCCACGAGATCCGGCTGCGTCCGAAGAATCGCCGCATGGAGGGCGGTATAGCCGGCGCCATCGGCATCGGGGTCGGCGCCGCGCTCGAGCAGATACCGCGCCAGCGTCTCATGGCCGCTCATGGCGGCCAGCACCAGGGCGCTGTTGCCATCGGCCCCCGTGTCGTTCACGTCGGCGCCGGCTTCCAGCAGCACCCGAGCCGACTCGACGGCGCCGTGACGCGCGGCGAACAGCAGGGGAGTGAACCCGCCGGCGTCGAAATAGATGGAACCTTGCGGACTCGTGGTGCTGCGCTCGCCCGTACCACGCAGCTGCTGGACGACCGCACTCCGGGTGTCGACCGCAGCGCCAGCTTCGAGCAGGATGTGGGCGACGTCCGAATGGCGGCCCGCCACCGCACGCATCAGGGCAGTCTGCCCCTTCTCGGGCTCGACAGCGTCGACCTCGGCGCCGTGGGAGACGAGCGCCCGGACGGCCGCCGGGTCGCCGGTGTGCGTACACCGCATGAGGAGCGTCTCGCCCGACCGCAGCCTCAGGTTGGGATTCGCGCCCGCCTCGAGCAACCGCTCCACGATACCGCCGTGGCGGTTGGCGCAGGCCGCCCACAGCGGAGTGGCCCCGTAGTCGTTCTGCGCGTCAACGCTGGACCCCGCCTCGATCAAGAGATCCAGCGTGTCACGGTCGCTCCAGTACGCCGCCCAATGGAGCGCGGTTGCGCCATCGGGCTGGACCGCGTTGACATCAAGCTCCTGACTGGCCAGGACGCCGACCGTCTCCCAGTCCTGGTTCTTGGCCGCGTCGACAAGTCGGAGATCGGCGCCGGCGGCGGCCAGACCGAGCCCCCCCGACCATGCGGACACCGCCGCGCACAGCAGCACCGAGAACAGGACGTGGGACTTCATGCGCATCACAACCGTCTGGATGCCGAGCCCTCCCAGCGTCACGGTCCTCGTGAGCGGACGACCGATCCAGACAGCTGTATTATCCGCCAGTACGGCACTGTGTGCCAAGAATCGCAACCTGTGTGAGAATCACCGAACGGAAAGTTCGAGTCGCGGCGTACCGGCCGAAGGACATCCGGCGCGGGGGGGTTGGATAGAAGTGATGAAGAAAGCAGCAGCGGTGCTGATCGCAGGTGGCCTCGTCTTCGCGTGGCTGGCTCAATCGGTCGAGGCGAAAGTCGTACGACTGGTCGTGGAGCGAACCACTCCCTATGCCGGCGGTGAAGCCTTCGGTGAGGCCGGCGCCTTCGAGCGGCTTGAGGGCACGGTCTACATGGAGGTAGACCCGCACGACCCGCTGAACGCGGTCATCGTCAACCTCGACCGCGCACCGCGCAACGACGACGGGATGGTGGAATTCAGTGCGCCGTTTGTCATCATCAAGCCGGTCGACATGACACGCGGCAACCGGAAGCTGCTCTACGGCATCAATAACCGCGGCAACGCCATCGAGATCCCGTTCCAGACGTTTCCCCCGCTCGCTCCGGGCGCCCCGCCGGAGACCGGTGACGGGCTCTTCTTTCGGCTGGGCTACGCCTTCGTCGATGCCGGGTGGGCGGGTGACATCACGACGACGGCGACGCGGCTTGGAGCCAACCTGCCGGTGGCCGTCCAGGCCGATGGCAGCCCGATCGTGGCAGACATCCGGATCGAGTTCACCGGACAGGGGTACACCCTACCGCTCAAGGGCAACGGCCGGTTCCGCAGCTACGACACGGCCGACACCAGTACGACGCGATCGACACTGACCGTTCGCGACGCGGTCGCCGGGGCACGAACCACCATACCGCCTGACCGCTGGGCGTTCGGGACCTGTACGAGCGGCGGGGCGACCCTGGCGCCCTCGACGACCGACATGTGCCTGTTCGACGGCTTCGATCCGGACCACATCTACGAGTTGACCTATCCGGCGAAGAATCCGTGGGTGATGGGACTGGGGTACGCCGTGACGCGCGACCTGGGGTCGTTCCTGAGATACGAGCGGGTGGACGAAGCAGGCAACCAGAACCCGCTGGCCGAGCTCGTCGGCCCTGGGCTGCGTCGGGTGTACGGCCTCGGTATCTCATCGACCGGGATGTATCTGCGGGACTTTCTCTACCTCGGCTTCAACGAGGACGAGGCGCGCCGACAGGTGTTCGATGCCGTCCGCATCCACATCCCCGGCACCCACCGGCTGTTTGCCAACGTCGAGTTCGCCGACCCCAATGTGTACTCGCGGCAGGACCAGCACGCGGACTTCACGTCGCACTCGTATCCGCCGCTGACCTACGCGGTGACGACCGACCCGATCTCAGGCATCCGAGACGGCATCCTCAAGCGCCCGGAGACTGACCCGTTGGTCTTCCATGTCGACACCGCCAACGAGTTCTGGCAGATGAACGCCTCACTGAACGTGCACGACGGCGCGGGCAACCGGGTGCCGGTGCCTGACACCGTCCGTTTGTATAGCATCGCGGGCCACTCCCACGTGGGTGCCAGTGGTGTCGGGGCCACGCCGACCGACACGGGAACCTGCGCGAACCCGGTCAACGGCTACCGGAGCTATGCGCCGCTCATGCGCGCGTTGTTGGTCGCCCTCGACGAGTGGGTCGATGCGGGCATCGCCCCGCCCCGGTCGGACTACCCCGATGTGCGGGACGGAACGCTCGTCACTGTCGCGGAGGCAGCGAAGGCGTTTCCGACCATCCCCGGGATCACCTTCCCAACGGTGGTCAACGAGCTCTCGACGCTCTATTTCGGTCCGACGTTCGGCTCGGAGGGCGGACGGCACACGGTGCTGCCTCCCGCCCATGGATCCCGCTACCAGGTGCTGGTGCCGACACCCGACCGTGACGGACACGACCTCGCGGGTATCCGGACCGTCGACATCGCCGTACCCGTCGGGACCAATACCGGCTGGAACCTGCGTGCCCCGGGTCCGCGTGGACGCGACCTGTGCGGACTGAGCGGGTCGTTCATCCCGTTCGCGAAGACGCAGGCAGACCGGCTCGCCAGCGGCGACCCGCGGCCCTCGCTCGAAGAGCGCTACGGCGACCACGTCGGCTTCGTCGACGCTGTCCGACGCGCCACCGAACAGTCTGTGCAGCGCCGGTTCTTGCGTGAAGAGGACGCGCGGATCACCGTCGAGATGGCCGAGGCCAGCAATATCCTTCGCTAGTTCAGGGAACGTTCGTCACGAGTGCACGCCCACCCTGCGCCACGATCGCCAGGCCGCCATCGACCACCTGACGCCGCCAGGAAGCGGCAGTGGGACAGAAACACTCCACAGGTTCCTCTTTGGCAGATCGGTAGGCTGAGCTCCGTTGGGAGCCGTAGTGATGTGCGCGATTCTCGGCCCTGAGCGCAGCCAGGACCCGTATGACGCCGTAGGTACCGCACTCGGCGGCCACGAAGTAGTACGTGCGCGACGTGAAATGGCTCCGCATCCAGCCGCCGAAGAAGCCCGACACTGTGTACGCTGTACCGTCGGGTTCAGCAAGCGGTTCAACACACTCGGCCCCGAACGTCTCGACATACCACGAGTAGGCTGCTGAATCGGCAGTGTCAGTAAGCAGCAGTTTGTAGTGTCCAAACCGGCCCAGCCCACTGTGGAAATCTATGTGCACGATCCTCTGTGACGTGCCGAGCCACGAGTCGCAATGCGTGCGCACGAGCTGCGTCGATTGGGATGGACCGTATCCGCCAAAGAATAGAGCCCGCGGGTACTCGTATTGCCCACCGGCGACGGTTTCCTTCAATGCTGGAAGCCCCCGCTGCCAGATGTTCCAGAGTGCCTTCAGCCTAAATGGCTCGAATCGTGACGGTGGAGATTCCGGGTTGAGGAAACGATCCAGACCAGCGTAGCCGTCCGGTGCACCTGTGTGGTCGTCGGTGCTCTCTAGAAAGTTGCGATTCACATCAACATTGTCTTCATTGCATCGACGCAGGTTCGAGAACCCGAACGGATTCACGCCGTGAATCAGCACATACCGAAGTGACGGCTGAGACCGCGCCTGGCTGAGGCGTTCGAGAAGAGCCAATTGGACTGCTGAGCCCAAGAAGCCTTCGACACCATGAACGCCGGACGACACAACGACTGCTGGGGCACTGTCTGCGCCGACCACGGCGACGTCGATCGCGAGCTCGTCTTCGGACTCGGCACCCACGCGGTATGACGCGAGGTCTGCGCCAGCCGTCACCGCAGCATCTGCGAATCGGCGGCGGGCCTCGGCGTATCTCCTCGAGAAGTGGGCTTCGCTCACGGTGGCTCCCGGCGACAGAGGGTCGTCCCGTGTTCTCCTGTGGGAGGACTGTCCAAACCTGCACGCCAGCGTCGGTCTGCGCGAACGCCATGCCGTGTAGATATACGCGCGCGTTCTCAGCTGTTTGTAGATGAGTGCCAGCCAGGGTCCCAGCGGCTCTGGGTCTTTCCCAGTACGGCGCTGTCAACCGACCCTCGGGTCGGGATTGTACGTCGTCACCACGTCCATGACTCGGTCTTCGATGGCCTTCGTGTGACTTGACGGTGCGAGCCGACACGCCTACACTTCAGACGAGGGCACTCCACCTGCAGTGAGTGGTCTTTCCTGCTGGTTTTGGGACCTGTACACAGCAACGTCCGCTCGGTCGCGTAGGAGGGCAGGATGTTCAGACTGGCACCGGTCGTTCCGTGTGGGTGCATGCTCGCTGTGGCTGCGGCGGGTGCCATGCAGATGGCCCGGCTCGACGCGGCAGGTCCTCAGACGCAACCCTCGCAGGCCACAAGCGCCCAGACATCGTCCCCCACTGTCTCAACGGCCTCGGCGGGTCCCCGCGCCCTCCTCGATCAGTACTGCGTCACCTGCCACAACGAAAGACTCGCAACGGCTGGGCTTCGGCTTGACGAGAGCGACGTCGAGCATGTCGGGGCCGGCGCGGAGACGTGGGAAAAGGTGGTGCGGAAGCTTCGGAGCGGCGAGATGCCGCCATCCGGTCGCCGGCGCCCCGACACGCCGACCCTCGACGCGTTCGTGACGTGGCTGGAGACGGAGCTCGACCGAGAGGCGACGGCGCATCCAAATCCGGGCCGACCGGCGGATCATCGCCTAAACCAGTTCGAGTATGGCAACGCGATCCGTGATCTGCTCGCGCTGGAGATCGATGCGGCATCGCTGCTGCCGGCTGACGAATCGGACCACGGCTTCGACAACATCGCCGAGGTGCTCTCGATGTCGCCGACGCTGCTGGAGCGATACATGTTCGCGGCGAGGAAGGTCAGTCGGCTCGCCGTCGGAGACCCCGCCATGGGTCCGGCCATCGAGACGTTCAACGTCTCACGCGGTCTCAGGCAAGACGACCGGATGAGCGAGGACCTGCCGTTCGCGACACGCGGCGGCACGCTTATTCGCCACTATTTCCCGCTCGACGGCGAGTACGTCGTCAAGATCCGCCTGGGTCGGAATTTCACCAATTCGCAGATTCGTGCGATCCGCACCCGCGAAGAGATCGATGTGCTCTTGGACGGTGCGCGAATCACGCGGTTCAGCATCGGCGGCGAGTGCGTCGAGTCCGACGATCCCAATCCCAAGTGTTCTGGGACCGGCATTTATCGGACGTCGCCGTACCAACTGACGGCAGATGACGCGCTCGAGGTGCGTTTCTCGGCCACGGCAGGGATGCACTCACTGGGTGTCGCGTTCGTCAAGAAGAGCGCGTTGACCGAAGGGCCCGCTCCCACGCTGCTGCCACCACGGCACACCAGTTCGACCTATACGGCGCCGCGTATGGACATCGACGCTGTCCGACTCGAGGGTCCATACAACCCCACGGGACCGGGGGACACCGCGAGCCGGCGCCGGATCTTCGTCTGTCAGCCGACCGGAACCGCTGATGCTGCCGAGGAAACCTGCGCGACCCAGATCATGGCGACGCTCGCACGCCGGGCCTATCGCCGGCCGGTCACTGAGTCGGATGTCGCAACGTTGCTGCGGTTCTACCGGATCGGTCGGCAGGAGGGGACGTTCGAGCAGGGTATTCAGGAGGCACTTGCGCGACTGCTGGTGTCTCCGCAGTTCCTGTTCCGCATCGAGCGCGACCCGGCGGGCAGCCAGGCGGACGCCGTCTTTCAGATCAGCGATCTCGAGCTCGCCTCTCGGTTGTCGTTCTTCCTGTGGAGCAGCATCCCGGATGATGAGCTGCTCGATGTGGCAGCGCGCGGGACGCTTCGGGAGCCAGGCGTCCTGGACACCCAGGTTCGGCGGATGCTTGCCGATGCTCGCGCGACGGCGCTCGTGACAAATTTCGGCGGTCAGTGGCTCCACCTCAGGAACCTACAGGCGGTGGATCCGGACTCGAGGGCGTTTCCCGAGTTCGACGACAACCTCCGTGACGCCTTCCTGCGCGAGACCGAGTTATTCCTCGAGAGCCAGATCCGTGACGATCGCCCGCTCGCGGAACTGCTGACGGCGGACTACACCTTCGTGAACGAGCGGCTCGCGCGCTTCTATGGGATCCGGAATGTGTACGGGACGCACTTTCGACGCGTACGGTTGAGTGATCCCCGGCGGGCAGGACTGCTCGGCCATGGGAGCGTCCTGACGGTCACGTCGTACGCCACCCGGACCTCTCCGGTTGTCCGCGGCAAGTTCCTGCTGGACAACATTCTCGGGGCGCCACCACCACCACCGCCGCCAAACGTTCCGGACCTGCCGGCGCACGGCGATGATGGCGAGCCGGCCTCCATACGCGAGCGGATGGAGCAGCACCGAGCCAATCCGGTCTGCGCGAGCTGCCACACGCGGATGGATCCGCTGGGCTTCGCGCTCGAGAACTTCAACGCGATCGGAAAGTGGCGCACCATGGATGGGACGTCGGCCATTGACGCATCCGGGGTCTTGCCCGACGGGACGACGTTTGCCGGTCCGGACGAGTTCCGCGCAGCGTTGCTGATGCATCGCGATGAGTTCGTTCGGACGTTTACAGAAAAGCTCCTGACGTATGCGCTCGGTCGCGCCGTCCAGTACTACGATATGCCGGCGGTGCGCACGATCGCGCGCAACGCGGCCCCCGATGACCACCGCTGGTCGTCCCTGATTCTGGGCATCGTCAACAGCGGCCCGTTTCAAATGAGGCAAGCGCACCAGGCGAATTGACGACTGGTCGTTGTCAGCCAAGCCGCGCACATGTGCGGCTCGCGGTCGCGGGGGTTCGGGGCGCAGCCCCGAGTGAACACGGCGCCCAGGTAGGAGTTGCTCATGGTGATCACGAAGAAGTGCTTGTCCCGCCGCACGGTGCTGCGGGGTCTCGGTGCGGGCATCGCGCTGCCATTGCTCGACGGCATGGTGCCAGCGTTGGCCGCCATTCGCAACACGGCGGCCCGACCGGTGAAACGGCTCGGGGCGGTGTATGTGCCGAACGGGATGAGCATGGCCAGGTGGCTGCCGCCGACCGAGGGCAGCCTCGAGCTCTCTCCGATTCTGTCGCCACTGGCGCCGGTTCGCGACCGTGTGCTCGTGCTGAGCGGCATGGACAACACTGCGGCCAAGCAGTTGTTGAACGAAGGGGACGGCGACCACTCGCGCTGTCAGGCAGCGTTCCTCACGGGCGCACACGCCAGGAAGGCATCAGGGACCAACACCACGCTGCATGTTGGCGTGTCGATGGACCAGCTGGCCGCACAGGAGCTGCGAGCCGACACGCAGCTGGCGTCCCTGGAGCTGTCGCTCGAGGCCAACGAGCTGGTGGGGCAGTGCGAGGACGGATATGGCTGCGCCTACAGCGCCACGCTCGCCTGGCGTGACGCCACCACGCCGATGCCGATGCAGACCAACCCCCGCGCGGTGTTCGAACACCTGTTCGGTGCGGTGGGCAGCACCGGGAGCGAGGCGCGGCTCCGCGCGCTCGGTCGCGACCGCAGCATTCTCGACTCGGTGAGCGAGGAGCTCACCGACCTGCAGCGGGTCCTTGGCCGCGGCGACCGTTCCAAGCTCGCGGGGTATCTCGAGTCGGTGCGCGATATCGAGCGGCGGATCCAGATCGCCGAAACACAGAGCGACCGTGAGCTGCCAGAAGTGGTGCAACCGGCGGGCATCCCGGCCAATTTCGAGGACTACGCGAACGTGATGTTCGACTTGATGCTGGTGGCCTATCAGGCCGACCTGACCCGCGTCTGTACGTTCCTATTCGGTCGTGAGAAGAACGTGCGCACCTACCCGGAGATTGGCGTCGCCGAGCCGCATCACCCGGTCTCGCACCACCGGCAGCGCCCGGAACAGCTCGAGAAGCTCGCCAAGATCAATACGTTCCACATGCAGATCTTCGGACGCTTTCTCGAGAAGCTGCGGTCGACCGACGACGGCGACGGCACACTGCTGGACCAGTCCATGATCCTCTACGGCGCCGGGATGAGTAACAGCAACGCGCACGAGCCGACCGATCTGCCGATCGTCCTGGCCGGGGGCGGCGGGGGCCAGGTCAGAGGCGGCCGGCACGTGCGGCTGCCGGCCGAGACGCCGCTGGCGAACCTGCACCTGACGGTGCTCGACAAGATGGGCATTCCGGCCGAGCGGCTCGGCAACAGCACCGGCGAGGTGGCGGTGCTGTCAGACGTGTAGGACACGCAATGCAAGGACGAGCACAGATGCGCATCAAGACCCAACCCGTGTGGACTGCCGTGGTGACGTTGTTCGTCGTCGCGAGCATCGCCCCGGTCGCTACGACTGCCGCTGACCTGCGGCTGGCCGAAGCTGCAAGGCGCGGAGACACCGAAGCGGTACGGACGCTGCTGGGGGAGGGTGTCCCCATCGACACGCCGCCGCCAGACGGCGTGACCGCGCTGCACTGGGCGGCGTTGGCCGATGACGCGGAGATGGCCGAGCTGCTGATTCAAGGCGGCGCCTTCGTAGACGCGGTCGACCACTACGATGTGACGCCGCTCTCTCTGGCCTGCACCAATGCCAGCCCTGTGATGGTCGAGAGGTTGCTGCGGGCCGGGGCGAATCCGAATGCCACGCAAGCGACCGGCGAGACGGTGCTGATGACCTGTGCGCGCGGGGGTGTAGTAGCTGCGGTCACCCCGCTCCTAGCCCGCGGCACGGACGTGAACGCGACCGAAGCGTCTCGCGGCCAGACCGCGTTGATGTGGGCCGCGTGGGAAGGACATACCGAGGTCGTCAATGCGTTGCTCGAGCACGGCGCCGACGTCCTCGCGCGGTCGACGACCGGCTACTCGGCGTTGCTGCTGGCGGCTCGGGAGGGCTACCTGGACACGACGCAGGCGCTGCTGGCGTCAGGTGCAGATGTGAATGACGCCGCGGAGGACGGCACCACCGCCTTGGTGGTCGCCACAATCCGCGGGCACACGACATACGCTGAGTTCCTGCTGGACGAGGGCGCCGACCCCAACCTGGGGCCTGGGTTTGCACCGTTGCACTGGGCAGCAGGCGTCTTCGATACGGAGCTGAACGACTTCTCCAACGGCATCACATCCGCAGACACCGAATGGAGCGCCTTCGGAGGGCTGCCGGCGGCCGAGCGACTGGCCTTCGTGAAGGTGCTCCTCGCCCATGGGGCACATCCGAATGCGCGGACTCGACGGACCCCGGGGTTCGGTATCAGGGTGAAGAGCCACGTCGGCAACATGTCGGGCGGGACGGCATTCCTGATCGCCGCGAGGGCAAACGACGTCGCCGTCATGCGGGAGTTGCTCGCTCACGGTGCCGATCCGCTGGTACCGACTCGGAACGGCACGACACCGTTGATGATGGCGGCGGGCGTCGGCCACGAACCTGGCATCACCCGGTCGACGGAGCGTGACGCGCTGAGAGCCGTCGCACTGTGTGCGGAGCTTGGCGCCGACGTCAACGCAGCCAACGAGAATGGCGACACGGCGCTGCACGGCGCCGCGTGGAGGGAACGCGCCGATTCGATTGTCCAGTTTCTGGTAGACCGCGGCGCCGATCTGAATGCGAAGAACAACAGGGACTGGACACCCCTGGTCATCGCCGAGGGTGTCCATACCGGTGGCAACTACATCCGCTCGGAGACGACCGCCGCGCTGCTTCGGACGTTGGGTGCCATAGCCAGTCCACCAGACATATCGAGGGAACCGCAGGCGCGATAGCAAAGGTAAGCACCACACGCGTTCGTCGACGTCGCCCGTGACCTCGACAAGGTCGGGCGCCGGACGCGTGTAGAACAGACGCGTGGCACCCGGGTCCGGGCGTGCCGGTGCGCGTCATGGCACTGTCCACCGCGGCCACCGGCTCAGCTGGTCACCGGTGCGATAGCAGCACGTGTCATCGGAGCGGCTCAGCGGGAGCGTTCGTCACCCCGCCTCGACCGTCTCCAGCATCTTGCGATGCACCGTCGCCGCGGCAGAGGCGCGCAACAGACCTTCGCGCCGCCGACGAGCCAGCGCCGACGTCGTCTCTGTGACGGCGAGGTCCGACACGACTACCCGCCGCTGGCCGGCGACTATCCGGTTGACGGCGGCGCTCTCCGGCTCGGGCACGAACAATTTGACCAGGGCGATGGCATCTAAGTAGATGACCGAAGTACTGGGACGTTCCCGGACCCGTGATGGTCTCTTGGTCGTGCGTCGTGCCGGCTTCGCCGCCGGCCTAGAAGCGGTCTTCGCGGTCATCGAGTAACGCCTGCGACACGGCAGGCGTTACCACCGCCATGCGTTGCCTGAAGGTCGACAGATCGGGGAACGGTCTGCTGACGGCTGGCAGAGGCGGTACCAGGCGCGCCACGGGCCGGCCCCGATCGGTGATCACGATCTCGTGTCCCCGCCGTACTTCCTCGATGAGCGCCGACAGGTTCTGACGCGCCGCGCGAACGCCTTGTGGCTTCATGTAGCACATCTGGCGGACGGTCGCAACGAGTCGTCGACCGAGCGCGTCAACCTCTGCGCACGCCCCTGCCCGTTCGCACGCCCGCTTTACTCTGGTGCCAGGAAGCATGCGATCATTTCGCCACGGTTCGTTCCCAGCCAGATGTCGTTTCCTATCTGAATGGCCGTAGTGGAGGCCGCGATGTTGGGATGGTTCAGCGACGGCAAGACTTTGCCTTCGCGACCCCGGTCATCGCCGAGGGTGTCCAGACGGGCGGCAACTACATTCGCCCGGAGACGACGGCCGCGCTGCTTCGAATGGGCCTAACGGCCCTTGCTACCGCGGGTGCCGTGCGTCAACAGAAGCGACCCACCAGTTAGGCTTCGGGCACCCTGAACGCGACCAGCTCGCCGGAGTAGCTGCCGCCGCTGATGGCCACGACAAGATACTGGACGCCGTCGAGTGCGTAGGTCATCGGCGACCCGGTTTGCTGCGCAGGCAGGTAGACAGCACCCACTTCGGCGCCGGTCGCCTTGTCGTACGCGCGGAGCATGGCACCCCGCTGTCCCGTCGATGTGGTGTGCACGCCGGCGTCGCCGGCGATCAGCAGGGTCCGGGTCACCAGCGTGCCGACACTGCCTGGCTGACCTGTTCGCGGGATGTCCAGTCCGCGCAACGCCCGATGATTCCGAACGTTGTCCGGCGTCTCACCATGCGGGATCTGCCACAGGATCTCGCCGCGATCCATATCGATCGCGCTGATGATGCCGTACGGCGGTTTGAGCAGCGGTAACCCCTGCACGCTGAGCCGGCCGAGCCGGCGCACCTCCGCAGAAATCGGCGGTCGAGGCGGCACGTCGAAGCTGGTCCGGCCCCCGCCGGCCGACGAGCCGGCACCTCCACTCGTGCGCGGACCGGCGATGGCATTCCCCTGGATGTAATCCATGTCCGACTGCCCGGGGTAGGGCGGCATCAGCCCGAGCGCCCCGAGCGAGCTATTCGACGACACGTAGAGGATGTGGGTGTCCGGGTCGTACGAGCCCCCTGGCCAGTTCGTGCCGCCACCCGCCGCGGGCGCCATCAGTGTGCCGAGCGGCCCGTCGAGACGACTCACGACCGGCGGCGTGAAGATCGGCCCCATCTTGTAGTGAGACACCAGCTCGGCGGCCTCGGCGCGCAACTCAGGGGTAAAGTCGATCAGATCGCCCAGCGTGACCCCCTGTCGGTCATACGCGGGCGGCCGGGTGGGAATCGGCTGGGTCGGCGAATACCACTCCCCTGGCACGTCGCCGGCCGGGACCGGTTGCTCCTCGATGGGCCAGATCGGCTCACCGGTCTCGCGGTTGAAGACATACAGGAAGGCCTGCTTGGTCGGTTGCGCCACCGCCTTCACCGTCTCGCCATCGATGGTGATGTCGAGCAGGATCGGGGCGCAGGGGATGTCGTGGTCCCAGATGCCGTGGTGCACCAGCTGATAGTGCCAGCGGCGCTCGCCGGTCTGCAGATCGACCGCCACGAGGCTCTCGGCGAACAGGTTGTTGCCCGGACGGTTGGCGCCAAAGTAGTCGCCGGTCGCCGCCTCCACAGGCAAGTAGGCCAGGCTCAGCTCCAGGTCCACTGAGATCTGGCCCCAGACGCCCGTGTTCCCGGTATAGACCGCCGAGTCGCTCAACCACGTGTCGCGACCGAACTGACCGGGACGAGGGATCGTGTGGAAGATCCAGAGCCGCTCGCCGGTGCGTACGTCGTACCCACGAACGTAGCCCTTCACGTTGCTCCGGCTGCGCGGATTCCCGCCGGTGTGGTGGGCGGCGCCCACGACGATGACGTCACCGGCCACGATCGGCGTGGCGTGGAGGCCGACCGCGCCAGTGGTCATCTCTATTTGCTGGTCGTTGTCACGCTGTAGGTCGACCATCCCGTTCATGCCGAACTGGGACACCGGCCGACCGGTGTGCGCATCGAGGGCGATCAGCCGGTAGCCCGGTGTCACGTAGATGATGCGCGCCTCGTCGCGGTCCGGCGGCCCGCTCCAGTAAGCCAGCCCGCGTCCGGAGAGCTGTCGTGGGGCCGCCGCGCCACGCACGCCCTCATCCAGGCTGTAGATCCAGTTCAGCTCGCCCGTCGCTGCGTCGAGCGCCACGACCGCACGCCGCGACCCGCCCGTCGAGTACAGCACACCGTCGATCATCAGCGGCGTGGACTGGAACCGAAATTCTGGCGCCGGACCGAGGTTGTCGGTCTTGAACCGCCAGGCGACCTCCAGGTCGTCAAAGTTGCCCGCGGTGATCTGGTCGAGCGAGGCGTAGCGTGTGTGACCCAGGTCGCCGCCGTAGGAAGACCACTCGCCGGCCGCCGCGCCCGATTGGGCCTGGCCAGTGACGGGCGCAACCGCCACGAGAAAAACCGCGACCAGCATGCCGCCCGGCGTGAGCGTACTGTGCGTGGACATGGCCGCCAGTATACGCCGGACGGGGTCAAAGAGTCCGCGTGCTGGAACAGGCAGTCTACCGACGGGCGCAGGTCGCCCTGAGGGAGGACACGGTGCACTCTGTCGTGCGGCCAGACTTGGAGTTTGACGCCGCCCGCGTCTTCACCGTCGGACAAGCCCCCGCAGTCCGCCGAATAGCGGGCGCCTCGCTGGCGTAGACAGGCCAGGAGGCACACATGAGCGACAACCCGTCGACCCGCTACAAGTGCTTGCGCTGTAACCACCGACAATACGACACGGGCGAGATACGGGCGGCCGGCGGTTTCTGGAGCAAGATCTTCGATGTCCAGGGCCGGCGATTCTCCACCGTCACCTGTCAGCGGTGTCGCCACACCGAGCTGTTCCAGGTCGACAGCAGCAAACTGGGCAGTGTGTTCGACTTCTTCACCGGCTAGCAGCTCACTGGGCGCGAGTTCACAGACGGTTCAGCGCGCCTGACGGCGCTGGCAACCATCTGCGACCGGCGCGTACCACAACTGGGCGACGGGATCAGGGGCGCGGTCGCTGCTGCTCTCGGATGGCGCGGAACTCACTGGTCGCACTCCATTCCGGCCACTCGTCAGAGGCGGCCAGTCTCGCGCCCATGTGATACATGAAGGTCAGGTCGTCGAGCGCGCCGGACAGGTCCCAGTCCGGTTTCACCTCATCCGACACCGCGTGGTAGTCATTGGCGGTGTACTCCTCGCGCTTCGCGAGCCCATAACCGGGTGGCTTGTCCAGGTAGTTGACTCCGGGGTCGGCATAGAACGCCGGAATCCCCGCTCTGGCAAACGAAAAGTGGTCTGACCGATAGTAGAAGCCCTTCTCCGGTTCCGGGTCCGGGTTGAGCACGCGGCCGAGGCGGTCGGCGATCTCGCCGGACACGTCATCGAGCTGCGATTGCCCCATTCCGACGATCGTCAGGTCGCGGGTGCGGCCCCACTGATTCAGCACATCCATATTCAACGCCGCCACGGTTTGTGCCGCGGGGTACAGCGGACGCTCGCCGTAGTAGCGTGAACCGAGTAGCCCCTGCTCCTCGGCGGTCACCGCCAGGAACAGCACCGTGCGGCGTGGCGGCTCACCCTCGGTGAAGGCCCGCGCCAGCTCGATCAGGCCGGCGGTGCCAGTCGCGTTATCGGCGGCGCCGTTGTAGATCTGGTCGCCGGTCAGGCTCTCGTCCTTGCCCAGGTGGTCCCAGTGCGCCATGTAGATGACGACCTCGTCGGGGGCACCCGCGCCGGGCAGCCGTGCGACGACGTTCTGCGAATCGATCGTCCGCAAGGTGTTGCGCACCTGGGTGCGCCCAGTCACGCCCAGCGCCACCGGCTGAAAATCGCCGCGCGCGGCCTTGGCCTTTTCGGTCTCGAAGTCCAGCCCGGCCATCTCGAACAACGACGCCGCGGCGTCCCGCTGTATCCAGCCCTCGATCGCCGCGCGCCCCATGTTTCGGTCGTCGGTCACCAGGTCGAACGACTCGCCATACGGGCTGCTGCCCACCACCTCCCAGGGATAGCCGGCGGGGCCGAGCTCGTGAATCACCAGCGACCCGGCAGCACCCCGCTCAGCCGCGATCTCGTGCTTGTAGGTCCAGCGCCCGTAGTAGGTCATCGCCTGTCCGCCGAACAGGTCCTCACTCGGCGGATCATTGACCAGGAAGAGCAGAATCTTGCCGGCGACGTCCACGTCCTTGAAGTCGTTCCAGTCGTACTCGGGTGCAACCGCGCCGTAGCCGACGAACACGAACTCGGCGTCTACCTCGACGGCATCCACGACCCGTTTCGTGTAGGCGACATAGTCGGCGCCGGGCTCGAGCGTCCGGGTATCGTCACCGTGGCTGACAGTCATCGTGTCGCCGGCGGCCGGCGTGATTCCAACTAGCGGTACGTTCTGCACCCAGGTGCCGTCGGGGTTCCCCGGCTCGAGGCCGAGCGCGCTGAACTGCTCTGTCAGATACGCCACGGTGCGAGTCTCGCCATCCGACCCTGGCGCACGTCCCTCGAACTCGTCCGACGCCAACCGCTCGATCTCCGCCAGCAATGTGTCGGCGCTGATGCCGCCCGCGACCATCGGCGCGGTGTCCGCCGACGGCGCGGCGGTGTCCCCTGCCTCAGGTGGATCAGACGCCGCTCCACAGCCGGCAAGGGCGAACAAACCGCAAGAAATAAAGAAATGACGCACCATGACCTCCTCGCCCACTAGTTATCTGAGCCCACCGAAGCGGTGGGGCAGGGCTTCTCATCTCGCCGCGAACTACGGCGAGGTCTCGCCGCAGCCTTGCGAAGGCGAACTGACTCGTAGCAGCCCTCGCTACCCCACTTGCCAGAGCAGGAAACTGACCGTGTCGACCATCTCCTCGATCTGCTGGGACACCGGCTGGCCACCGGAGTGCCCGGCATCTGTGTGATATCGGAGCAGGATCGGCGTCCTGTCGCCGTGCGTCGCCTGCATCAGCGCCGCCATCTTCCGCCCGTGCAAGGGCGCGACACGGGTGTCGCCGTCACCGGTGATATACAGCGTTGCCGGATACTGCGCCGTCTCGTCGACGTTGTGGTACGGCGAGTAGTCGAAGATGTAGGCGAACTGACCGGGCTCCTCGCTCGACCCATACTCGGGCACCCAGAAGCTCGCCACCAGGAACTGGTGATATCGCACCATGTCGAGCAGCGGGTACGTGCACACGACGGCCCCGAACAGATCGGGGCGCTGGTTGGAGACCACCCCCACGAGGAGCCCGCCGTTGCTGCCACCCCGGATCGCGAGATGCTCGGAGCTCGTATAGCCTTCGGCGATCAGATGCTCGGCCGCGGCGATGAAGTCGTCGAAGACGTGCTGCTTCCGTTCGAGCATCCCATCGCGATGCCACTCCTCGCCGAACTCGCCGCCGCCCCGCATGTTCGCTTCGGCAAACACTCCGCCGCTCTCCAGCCACACCGCCGCCAGCGACGAGAACGCCGGTGTCTGGCTGAGGTTGAACCCGCCATAGCCGGTCAACAGCGTCGGGTTCGTGCCGTCGAGCACGACATCGACGCGATGGGTGACGAACATCGGCACCCGCGTGCCGTCCTTGGACGCGAACCATGTCTGGGTCACCCGGTATTGGCTGGTATCGATCGGCACCTCAATCTGCGCCCAGACGGTCCGCGTACCGCTGGCCACGTCGTAGCGATAGATGGTGTTGGGCCGATGATAGGACTGGAAGGTGAAGAAGGCCTCGTCGCTCATCCAGCGCCCGGCGGCGCCGCCGACCGACCCGAGCGTATCGAACGTGATATCTCGCACGTACGCGCCGGACAGCTCGTGAATCGCCATCCGCGGCTGGACAGCCTGCAGATACGACACCGACAGTCGGCCACCGAGCGCGCGCGCTTCCTGGATGACAACGTCATCCCGCTCCGGGATGATCTCGCGCCACTGGTCGACCGCCGGGTGACCCGGGTCGGCCACCATCACCCGCTTGTTCGGTGCCTCGAGGTTGGTCGTGATCACCAGCTGATCGCCCGCGAACTCGGCCCAGGACTCGGTGACTCCGTCCGTGATGACGGCTATGAACGGCGCGTCGGTGGTCAAGTCCTTGAGGTGAATCTCGGTCGGGCCGGACGAGCCGTCGATCATATGGACCAGCAGCCAGCGACCGTCGTCGGACAGCCGCGAGACCGGTATATGACGCAGCTCGTAGCCGTCGCCAAACAGCTGCGTGTCAGCGCTCGGATCGGTCCCCATCGCGTGAAACATGACCCGTGGGGTCACGTCTCCATACCGCTCGTAGTAGAACCCGGTCTTGTCCGGGGTCAGAGTGACTCCCCCATACCGCGCAGTCGGCAGGCGGTCACCGAGGTCCTTGCCGGTCTCGACGTCGAGCAGGTGTATCGACACCTCGTCGACCCCGCCCTCCCGCACGGCGTAGGCGACCAGTCGCCCATCGCGTGAGATGTCGAGATAGCTGACGCTGACGGTGTGGTCCGGGCTCATCGGATGCGGGTCGATCAGGACCCGATCGCCGCCATCTACCCGGTCGCGAACATACAGCACCGACAGGTCCTGGTCCGCTCGACGGCGGCTGTAGAAATAGCGCCCTCCACGCTCGGTCGGCACACCGATAGCGTCGACCTCCAGCACCGTCGCCGCCAGTGTCTCCAGCGCATCCCGCCCCGCCAATGGCGTCAGCACCGCGTCGGCATAGGCGTTCTGTCGGTCGATCCAGGCCCGCGTCTCGGGCGCCTCCTGGTCCTCGAGCCAGCGATACGGATCCTTGATCTCGACCCCATGCAGTGTCTCGACGACCTCGTGTCTCTGGGTGAGTGGCAACGGCACGTTCACTCCTGGCTCCTCGGCGGCACAGGCAGACAGCGCCGCGGTGGCCACAATGGTCACGCAGACGCCGGCCAGTCGGCGTGTCTCGCAGGCCTGAATCATGTCGCCAACACCCGACTCAGCCATCGGCCGATCTCCTGAACTTCGTCCAGGCAGACCTGATGCGCCATCGGATATTCGCGCCACTCGAGACGATACCCGGCGGTGCGCAGCAACTCGGCGCTGCCGTGGCCGATCGTATACGGCACCACGTCGTCGTGCTGCCCATGCACCTGCAGGATCTCGACCTGTCGATTGGCCGCGCTCGCCTCGGCCGATAGGCACTCGTGCAACGGAAGATATCCCGACAAGGCCAGGATGCCGGCCAGTGGCCCGGCGTGGCGCAGCCCGACAAACAGCGCCATCGCTGCACCCTGCGAAAACCCGGCCAACACGATCCGTGACGATGGCACGCCGCGGTCGACCTCGCGTGCGATGAGGCTCTCGATGGACGCCGCGGAACGGCGGATACCGGTCTCGTCCTGTCCACGGGCGTCAAGACTCACGATGTCGTACCAGGCGCGCATCCGCGCCCCCATGTTCACCGTGACCGGGATGACCGGGGCATGTGGAAACACATAGCGGATGGCCAGATCCGGTGACACACCGAGCTGCGGTGGCAACGAGGCAAAGTCGTGCCCATCGGCGCCAAGCCCATGCATCCAGATCACGGATGCCTGCGCCTCCTGGTCCGGCTCCTGTTCGACGGTCTCGAGGACGGGGGTTGAGGTCACGGAACGGTTCAGGTCTCGCGCTCAGTTCGACATCGCATGGAGGAGGAAGTTGATCCCAACGGCGTAGGAGGTCACCGAGAAACGATAAAAGAACTCGTAGTCCTCTCCCTCGCGCTCCCAGCCGTCGGCGATATCGGTGTTGTGCGTCATGAGCACCATGAGCCGGCCGTGCTCGTCATAGATCCCCCGCACGTGGACCACCTCGCTCTCCATGCCGCGCTCGGACGTGGTCGCTCCCCCGCTCCGGCGGAAGTGCTGGATCGACGGGATCTGAGGCACCGCCGCGACATCGAACATCCCGTGGTGGATCGGGTCGGTCATCGGAATGTCGATGACAGGGAACAGAGCGGGCGGCAGGACCTTCCCGATCTCGCCGGCCCACTGCTCCCACGCGATCTCTCCCCAGAAGTCGTCGACCCACAGGAACCCACCCTTGCGCAGGTAGGCACCCAGCCGGTCGGCCTCCTCCGGGCTGAACCAGACCGTGCCGACGTCAGACATGAACAGAAACGGATAGTTGAAGAGCTGCGGGTCAGTCAACTCGACAACAATGTGGTCCGGTTCGTCGTGTCGGATAAACCCGACCGGTGTGCTCGTCAGCTCCGACAGCCTGATCGAAAAGTTGATGTCGGCATCCGGATAGTCGGTGTGCCACCCCTGACCACCACGCTCGCGGTGGGTGCTTTGATAGAGCCCACGGGTGAACGTGAACAGCCGATGCGTCGGCTCTCCGCTCGGGAACCGAGGCGGCATCCGCCGCCAGCCGCCGTAGCGCTGCGCGGAGACCCCCGTAGCGCCGGCCAATAACACCGCGACCAGCGCGCAACCGAGAATCCGCCTAACTACCTGCCGCGCGCGACGCCATGTCACAGGGATACTCATCTGACTGGGTGACTCACGCTCACCCCGACCCTCCCCCGGAGGGAGAGGGAGAAAACAAGAGCACGCCGCTAGCGCCGCTTCGCCAACACGACAAACGCGGCGGGAAACCCCGCCGCGTTCGACCGACCGATGCCGTCGAGGCACATCTCCTACTGCCCCTAATTCAGCGTCTTTTGTTCCGCCAGCGTCTTGAAGTATTCATCGATCAGCTCGCGAAACTCCGAGGGCACGTCATCGCTCCCGGCCAGAAACAGCTCGTCGCTGTCGCTGTCGATCTCTCGCCGCAGCCGATACTCGAACCGCTTCAGCTCCTCGAGCACGAAGGTCTGTCGCCGGGCGATCTCGTCCGCAGTCTGGTAGATGCGAGGGTCAGTGAAGGCCTGCATCGCCTCGATGATCTCGTTCAGGTCGCCCACATCGCCGAAGTTTTCGGCACGCAGCAGCCGCTGCAGTTCCTGCGCCTCGGTGCCACGCTCCCGGAACTCGCGTTGCCACTGCCGCACGTCCCGCGGGTCGAACACACCCGCTCGCCGATCGCCCGGGCCACCCCAACCGAAGGGACTGCCAAAGGTGCCACCGCCGCCAGCGCCCCCAACCTGACCACCCTGCTGGCCCTGGCCCTGCTGGCCTTGGCCCTGCTGGCCTTGGCCCTGCTGGCCTTGGCCCTGCTGGCCTTGGCCCTGCTGGCCTTGGCCCTGCTGGCCCTGGCCCTCCTGGCCCTGACCCTGGCCTTGCTCACCCTCCTGGCCCTCTTGACCCTGTTGCCCCTGCTGAATTCGCTGCTCGAGGGACTCGAGCGACCGCATGAGATCCCGGGTTCGGTTGAGTGCCTGCTCGAGCCCGGTGCCTTCGGAGCTGCCCACCGCCTCGGCGGCATCGGCCAGCTGACGCTCGAGATCACCAATGGAGCCGCCGATCTGCTCCTCGAACTGACGAGCATACTCCGGCGAGCGCGCCCGTACGAGTCCACGCGAATACCGGATCATCTCCTTGAGCTGATTCTCTCGGATGCCGTTGGCCGCCTCTTGGAGCGCGCGCGACGCGTCCCGCTCGTCTCGACGAAACTCGGCCGATGTGGAGTCGAGCTCCCGCTCGAGGTCGGCCACCTGGCCTTCCATCTCATCCTTCCGTTCGACCAGGCGGCCAATGCGCTCGACTCGCTCCTCGTCCGTCAGCTCGCCCAACCCCGCCACCTGATTGGCGATGTCCGCCTCTTCGTCGGCCAGATCGGCCGCACGCCGCTGCGCATCCTCGATGTCACGAGCCAGACGGCCGCTCTGCTCACTCTGTAGCTCACGTTGCACGTCACGCAGCCGGTCGAGCGCCGCCACAGCCTCGGCAAGGCCCTGATTGTCGGCATTGGCGGCCGCCTGCCGCATCGCGTCGGCCGCCTCCTGAAGACGTCGCGCGTTCTGCATCATCTGCGGCGACTGCTGCTCCCGCGCCAGCCGCTCAAGCCGTCGGGCCGCCTCTTCGACCTCGTCGGCTAACGCGCGCTGTGACGCGCCGCCGCCCGCCTGTGCCGTCTGCCCGCCACGGGCACGGCGCCGCTGCCGCTCGGCCTCCTGCTCCTGCCGACGCGCCAGCTCCTTGAGCCGCTCCATCAGCTCGTCGATCTGGTTGTCGGAGTTCTGCTGCTCTCCACGCTGCACGGTCTCATACTGGTTTTGCAGCTTGTCGAGCTCCAGCTCGAAGAGATCGGCCAGATCCTGAGCGGCGTTCTGCCCGCCGCCACCACCACCGCCGCCGCCCCCCTGCTGAACGCGCACCTCGTCGTAGGCCTCCTCGGCCCGCTGGAGCTGCTGGAGCGCGCGTTGTTCGGCCGGCAACGCTTCGTCGACATCCTGTTCCTGCAACGCCGTCTCGGCCGCTTGCATCTCGGTGGCGGCACGCGGGAGCACCGCCAGAATCGACCGGAACGCCGGGTCGGCCGGCATCACACGGCTATTCATCCGGCGCAACAGCGTCTCCACCTGTTCGCGCAGCCGGCCCTGAGCCAGCGTCAGGAACACGAGGTTCTCTCGATACTCCTCATCGCTGAAGGTGTCGCGGTCGCGGATCACATTGAAGGTGGCCGAGATGACCTTCCGCTGCGCCTCGGAAAGCGCCCGGGCATCGCCGCCACCGCCGCCACCACCACCGCCACCGCCCTGTGACTGGGCAGCGCGAAAATCCTGACGGAATCTGCGAATCTGGATGAAGTAGAGGTCGCTCTTGACAACCCGCTCCGCGCCCGCTTGATTGTCCCCGGCGCTGCCGTAGTAGGAGAGGAAATCGCCCGGCTCGAGCTCGAACTCCTCGAGGAAGAACGTGTGCCCCGCCGTCACCTCCTTCAACCCTCCGGTCTCCGAGTTGAACAGACTGATGGTCTCCTCCGGTCCGCCGTTGACCGAGTAGGTGAGCATGAGCGACCGGACCCCGAAATCGTCGTCGGCCCGCGCCTCGAGGAACACCTCTTCGATGGCGCTCGCTGTGGCGTCGCGCCCCGGCTTGACGAACATCACCGACGGCGGTTGGTCCGTCAACACATCGATCGTGTAGCGTGGCGACGCGCTCACCCGCTCGCCACTCGGGCCCTCCAGCTCGACCTGATAGAACCCCTCCTCTTCAATCATGAAGCTGGCCGTGAGCACGCCGTCGTCCCGCCGTGCCAGGTCGGTCGACGTCGTCTCGTCGAACACCAGCCGGCCGGCCGGGGTACTCATCGTGGGGAACACCCGCAGCCGCACCTCGGTGCCACGCAGCACCGCAATGTCACCACCGTCCTGGATCACGCGTGGCTCGAGCCCGGTGTAGGCGGGGAAGTGATACTCGAGCTCGAGGTGTTCAACATACGGCAGGTCGATGACCTCGAAGGTGAAGGTGTCTGACTGGACTCCGATCGACTCGACGAAGTAGCTCGTCTCTTCTCGCACGTCGAACAGGATCGCCTCGAAACCGCTCGGGAGCGCCCCCTCCCCGTCCTGCGCAAACATCGGGACCGGTTCGAACGGCGCACTCGGGCTTGTGCGCATGAACAGGGTGACCTCGCCCGAATGGAACCCGAGCAGCTGTGCGGTGATGGTCGGGTCGGACCCACGAGCGATCGTGACGTCTCCCGGAAGCACGTCGATGTGATACGGGCTGGCCGCGTCGAGACTGCCGGTTGGGGCCATCAACGCCGACGCCCCGTCTCGCAGATACGACGGTCCAAGGATGAAGGCAAGGAGCGCGGCCGCCGACACGACGGCCAGATAGCTGGACGACCGCCGGATCTTCTCGCGCTCGACCGCCGCCCCCCAGTCGAGCACACGGCAGTGTTCGACGGCGGTCTGGATCAGCCGGTCGACCAGCTCCGGCGAATAGTCCGGACTGCCGGTCCGCTCCCCCCGTTTGGTTTCCTCGAGCGCACTCAGCACCGCGGCCTGGAGCGTCGGGTCGTGCTCCTCGAGGTAGAGCGCCACCCGCTCGTCTGCGATCGCACGCGTGAGCGGCCGGACCAGGAACCAGTATGTCAGCCCACCCAATGTGAGCCAGGTCAGGACCCGGAAGGTGACCACCGACGCCGCGGAAAACCTGAAGAACTCGAGGCCAAACGCGGAGAGGAGGAACGCCGCCAGACCGGCCGCCGCCACGACCGCGGTGCCGCGCAATGCCACCCGCATCCGCCAGCGGTTGCGCACGCGCCGGATCACGTCAAACAGTTCGTCACGGCCGCCCGACGACCAGGAGTTTCTCAGCATGGCTCGCCTCACTCTGGCTAGGATAGGTCCATCCTATCCCATTCTTGCACTATCGGCTTCAGGCTTCAGGACACCGCGTTCACTCATCCGCATCGAGCTCGGTCCGAGACAACCGGTTCGACACGACCGTCTCACCCGCCAGAAACCCGAGCGCGCCGATCAACAGATACCACCAGAGTGTCTGCCGGCGCTCGAGGTCTTCCGGTCGGAGCTCACGCTCCGTCGTCGCCGCCCGGTCGCCCACGGCACGCCCGGTGGCGGCGGCGACCAGTTCCTGCGGGTCGACCCGCTCGAGGTTCGACTCAGCCAGATCGACGTTCACCGCGATCATGACCGAGGCGCTGTCGGCGGCATCGGTGTCGCGGATTTCATAGAACCCCTGGTCGGTCAACTCGATGAACCCCGCACGTCCGTCGCCGCCGACATCCACCCGGTCTTCGGACGGGTCACGGACCACGAGATTCCCACCGAGCACATCCAACTCCGCCGCGCCTGGATACTGCCCCAGGTCAAGAAACTGCCCGGCGGTCAGATACGGGGTCGGCGGGGTGTAGGCGGCCAGATGCTCGACGATCTTATGCACGAACGGTGGATAGATCGGCTTGAGCGCGAAATCGTTCCAGAAGCTGTCGATCGTCGAGGTCCAGATCAAGACCCGGCCCTCGCCGACGGTGTGCTCGGCCAGCGCCACCGCGCCATTGTCGAACCGGGCGAGCACCGCCGTGTCAGGGCGCACGTCCAGCGGGCGATACCGGAAGAAGCGGGGCGTGGTCAGATCGCCGCTGCGCGGCGCGCTGAACACTTCGAACACCGGATGGCTGTAGTCGTTGACCACGAGTGTGCCACCGCGACCATCCCGATCGGCGGGCTCGCCAAACGTGCCAGGCAACAGACCGCGATCATCCTCCGGCCACCGGACCTGTTCGCCAAGCACGACCCAGAGCCCGCCGCCCGACTCGACCAACCGGGCGATCGCGGCGCCGATCTGGCCACTGGGGAGCCCCACGTCGTTCAGCACCACCACACCGGCCGCCGCGACGTCCGCCGTGGTCACTTGGTCCACCGAACGCACGGTGACGCTGAACGACGGCCTCGACCCTGGCGCGAGCGCGGCGAGTAAATACAGATTCGCGTCGGTGGCACCCGCGCGGCCGACGACCAGCACCGGTACGACGTCGCCCGGAGCCACCGTAAAGTGAAAGACGTCGTCGTCCGGCAACCTGTCCGCGGCGGCGCGCACCGACACCGGCATCGCGGTGTCTTCGAGCGTGAACGGCGCGAACGTCAGTGTCGCGGAGCTGTTGGCCTCAACCGTGACCGACAGCGACTCGAACTCCTGACCACTCAGCTCGAGCGCCACCTGCAGGTTGTCGACCGTCTCGTTGCCACGGTTCGCCAGCCGGGCGGTGACGACGGCGCGCTCGCGACCTGAAAATATGTCGCGCTGCACCGAGGCCCCGGCGACAACGATGTTGGGGGTCTCGTTCTCCTCCGCCACCGACACCGCGGTCAGCACGGTCCCCGGCGGCAGCAACGTACTCGCCGCACTGTCGACACCGATCCGCTGAAAGTCGGTGATCAGAAACGCCTGGAGTCGTGGCTGGTCGGACTCCTCGAAAATACCCTGCGCGAGCTCCAACGCCGGGCCATAGCGCGTCGTGTCCGCACCACGTTCGGCACGATCGATCGCCGCCAACAGGCTGGCCCGGTCTCTCGTCGACCGCGCCCCCGACTGCGCACCGCTATCGAAGAAGACGAGGGTTGCCTGGTCGTCCGGATCCAGGTCGCGGACCACGTCGCGGGCAGCATCCAGCGCGCGATCCCAGCGGTTGCCATACCCCATGCTGTAGGACCGGTCGACCATGATCACCACCTCTCGCGACCCACCCGTCACCGCCACCAGCACGGCTGACTGGAAGAAAGGTCGGGCGAAAGCGGCGACAAGCAACGCCAGGGCGGCGCATCGAAGCAGCAACAGGAACCAGTGTCTGACCCGCTGTCTGCGGAGCGAATGAAACGGGATCTTGCGCACGAACATCAGCGAGGGAAACTCGATGACCTCGGTTCGCTGGCGCTGGATCATGTGGATCAGCACCGGCACGCCGAGGGCGACGAGCGCCGCGAAGAACAGCGGAACCAGAAAGGACATCAGCGTACCTTCGTCATCTTGTGACGCATCGCCAGATACTTGAACAATGCGTGATCCAGCGGCGCCTTGGTGTTCAGAAATGCGTAGTCGATCCGGTTCTGACTGCAGAGCCCGGTCAACGCCTGGATGTGCTCCTGCACCAGCTCGCGATACTGCTCACGGAGCTTGTCCGGCACCACCGGAATCTTCCGACCGGTCTCGAGATCCTGAAAGCTGGACGAGTCGTCATACGGGAAATCGACCTCGGCAGGGTCGAGCACGTGAAACATGATCACGTCGTTTCCCGCGAACCGGAGCGGTTTCACCGCCTCCAGGACCTTCTCCGGCTCGTCGTAGAAGTCAGAGATGATGACCAGCATGCTCCGCCGTTTGAAGAACTCGGTGGCCTTGTAGAGCGGCGGCCCCAGCGCCCCCGGACGCCCCGGGTCCATCTGGTCGAGCGTGTGCATCGTCACGTCGAAGTGCTTCGCCGAGGGCGGCACCCGCTCGACAATGTCGTCGTCGAAGGTGACGATGCCCACCCGGTCACGTTGCTTGGTGCTGATGTAGCAGAGACAGGCAGCCAGAAAGCGCCCGTAGTCGATCTTGGTAACACCGCGGCTGCCGAAGCTCATCGACTTCGACACATCGAAGAGCACGGAGAAGTTCGTGTTGGTGTCCGCCTCGAACTGCTTGACGTAGTAGCGGTCGGTCCGCGCGTAGAGCCGCCAGTCGACGCGCCGGATATCGTCACCCGGCATGTAGGCGCGATGCTCGGCGAAATCGACCGACACCCCGAGATAGGGCGCCTTGTGCAGGCCGTTGATGAACCCCTCGACGACCCACTTGGCAACCAGCTCGAGATTACCGATGCGAGCCAGTACCTGCGGATCGATGAAGCGAGCGCCTGGCGAAACCGTCGAAACAGTGGCCATGACCTACATCTGGGAGGTCGGCACCGGCACCAGATCGAGCAACTGGTCGATGATCTGGTCCGAGGTGATGCCTTCTGACTCGGCATGGAAGTTCAGCAACACCCGATGCCGGAGCACCGGATGGGCCAGAGCGCGGATGTCCTCGAAGCTGACGTGATAGCGGCCTTCGACGATCGCCCGGGCCTTGCCACCGAGAATCAGATACTGTGCCGCGCGGACACTCGCACCGTAGGCGACCCACTTCCGGGTGAACTCGGGCGCGTCGTCCCCCTTCAAGCGGCTGGTGCGGGCGAGGCTGAGCGCGTATCGCATGACCGCCTCCGACACCGGCACCCGACGCACGAGTCTCTGGAACGCGACCAGATCGGCACCGGTGACCGCGTGTTCATACTGCGGCTCAACCAACCCGGTCGTCGTCCGCACGACCTCCAGCTCTTCCTCTTCGGGCGGATGCTCGATGACGATGAAGAACATGAAGCGGTCGAGCTGCGCCTCCGGAAGGGGGTAGGTGCCCTCGAGCTCGATCGGGTTCTGTGTGGCGAAGACGAAGAACGGCTCCTCCAGCGTGTAGGTGCGCCCCTGGACCGTCACCCGATGTTCCTGCATCGCCTCGAGCAAGGCCGACTGGGTCTTGGGTGGGGTCCGGTTGATCTCGTCCGCCAGGAGGATGTTGGTGAACACCGGTCCCGGCGCGAACACCATCTTCCGGCCACCGGTCTCTGCGTCCTCCTGGATGATGTCGGTGCCGGTGATGTCGGACGGCATCAGATCGGGGGTGAACTGGATACGGGCGAACTTCAGGTCGAGCACCTGCGCCATCGTCTGGATGAGCAGGGTCTTGGCCAGCCCGGGCACACCGATGATGAGACTGTTGCCGCCGACGAACAGCGTCAGCAGCGTCTCGTCGATGACCTGCTGCTGTCCGATGATTCTCTTCCGTATCTCGGTGAGGATACTCTCGCGGCCGGCCCGCATCCGGTCGGCCAGCGCGATATCGTCCTCGTTCTCTAGTTCAATTGATTGGGTCTCGATGGGGTCCACGATTTGGGCTCTCCTTGCCGGTAGCAAGGCCCTTTCGGGCCGTTGTCGTCTTCGTTCCAGGCCGGCCCCGGCGGGTCAGCCCGTCCGCGAGTCTGAAGACCCGAGGCTACGCATAATCTAATGTGTCAACGAATACATAATGTAGTTCACACCCAGCTTGAACATCTCGTTCGACAGACTGATCGGTACCCAGGCGGCCTCGGCCCACTCCCAGGTGTCACCGATGTCGTTGTTGTGGTTGGCTACCGACAGCAGCCGTCCGTTCGGATCATTGTCCTCGAACAACCCAAAGAAGATCGGGATGGACGGGCAGTAGACACAATCGTACGCCAGTGAATCGATATCGAAAAACGAGTGGTAGACCGGGTGGGTCGCGTCGAGCTCGATCCAGCGGAGGTGCGGAAACACCTTTCGCATCTGGTCTTCCAGATTGACCATGTGGTAATCGTGGAAATCGTCGAAGATCAGAAATCCACCCTTGAGTAAGTAGTGCCGTAACCCGAGCGTCTCCGCCTCTGACAGGTTCCAGTATCCCGGCTCCGACATGTAGGCAAACGGGTAGTTGAACAGGTCTGGATCATCGAACTTCAGGATGACGCCACCGTCGTCGCCCATATACGGGTCGACCAGGGAGACCGACTCGAGACTCCGCATCAGGTTCCGCTCGGCGGTCGGGTAGTCGTGCGCCCACGGCAGATCTTGCCGATACGCGAAGCCACCGCCGGCGTAGTTGTCGGCATACCGGATCCGCGCGAAGACGAAACGGCCGTCCTGGCGCTGCGGTCCGCCCACTGGGTCGGCGGCCGCGCGGCCCTCGACCACGACGATCGCGCACCCGGCCAGGAGCAACGCGACCACCAGGGCCGGCCATCGTAGTGTCCCGAACGGATGCGGGATTCTCGTTGGGGAACGCATAACCGGCTAGCGGCGAGGTGCCTCCACTTCTGCTTCTGCTTCTGCTTCACGAATCTCGCGGCTCTTGAGCGCCATCGCCACCAACAGCCGTTC
>Ga0310122_10000300_pt1 | contig 31987 bp, 34 predicted proteins | sample CB6_Bottom_1051__FD_203503 | JGI IMG/M metagenome (GOLD analysis project Ga0310122, IMG submission 203503) | Marine microbial communities from Western Arctic Ocean, Canada - CB6_Bottom_1051 | ecosystem: Environmental > Aquatic > Marine > Oceanic | place: Canada: Western Arctic Ocean | collected...
GATGGCAGCGATAATATCATCACCCCCAGAATGTTGAAATTCTGCAGACAACTGGAAGGACGTTATAATCTTCCCGTCTACCCCATTGATGAAGCACTCTCCACTTTTGAAGCAAAACAACTATTATTTGATGATCTCCATGTCAGTGCTGATAAACTATGGGACGTTCAAGATCAACTTGCAGCTCAACTTATTTTACAAAGCTGGTTAAATACGCAATATAAAAACCATGGACAATAACCCCTTAAAAATATCTACTTTGCTAGCCAAGCTGGAATCAGAACTGAAACAGCTGATTTCGAAAAGAAAACTCAAAAACCCGCTAATGATAGGCATTCATAACGGCGGTGGATGGATCGCTGAAAAGTTACATCATCGGCTGGCGCTGCAAGAACCAGTAGGAATCATCGACATTTCTTTTTATCGTGATAATTTCTCACAAACGGAAACATTTTCTCAAGTAAAGCCCAATCTACTCCCTCAGCAGATGGAGGGGCGTGACATTATTTTAATTGATGATGTGTTTTATACCGGCAGGACAGCCAGATCGGCATTGAATGAAATTTTTGATTATGGCCGGCCTCGTCACGTTATTTTAGCAGTCTTGATCGAACAAGAAGGGCGAGAAGTCCCGCTGAGACCCGACTGTTCAGGCCAAACCCTATTGTTAGCCAACAACGAAAGAATCAAACTCACGGGGCCTGAACCACTGGCTCTTGATATTCAATCGCCTGATAAGCAATTAACTGCCGCATAAATCATGAACAACTTTCAACTCAATAAAGAAGGCAGACTGCACCACTTCATCACCATTGAAGGCTTAAGCAAGGAAATACTAACTGAAATACTGGATACTGCAGAGTCATTTCTTGGCATCTCAGAACAACCTGTTAAAAAAGTCCCGCTGTTACGCGGCAAAACCATCGTCAATTTGTTTTTTGAAAACAGCACTCGCACCCGGACCACCTTTGAATTAGCGGCCTCACGGTTATCCGCAGATGTACTCAGCATCAACATTGAAACCTCAGCCACCTCTAAAGGTGAAAGTTTGCTGGACACCATTCGTAATCTGGAAGCCATGCATGTCGACATGTTTGTGGTCAGACATGCAATTAGTGGTGCGGGGCATTTCATTGCACAAAACACCGCCCCTCACATCAGCGTTATTAATGCAGGAGATGGTCAACACGCCCACCCAACACAAGCCATGCTGGATATGTTTACCATTCGACAATACAAACATGACTTTAAACCCTTAAAAGTGGCTATTATTGGCGATATCTTGCATTCCCGCGTTGCCAGGTCTCAAATTCAGGCACTCAAGACCTTAGGCGTAAAAGAAATCCGAGTGGTTGCCCCTAAAACGCTACTGCCTTCACATGTCGAACAACTGGGGGTTAAAGTATTTAATACCATGGAAGAAGGCCTGGATAATCTAGATGTCATTATCATGGTACGCCTGCAAAAAGAACGCATGACTTCGGCCTTACTTCCCAGTGAACGAGAATATTTTAAATGTTTTGGCTTAACCGAAGAACGACTCAAATTGGCCAAACCAGATGCCATTGTGATGCACCCCGGGCCCATTAACCGAGGTGTCGAAATTGCCTCTAGCATTGCCGATGGCCCTCAATCTGTTATTTTGCAACAAGTCAGCAATGGGATCGCAGTGCGTATGGCCATTATGACCTTAACTTTGCAAAACAAGGGGGATTCAGTATGAGCAAAATACACATTGCTAACGGACGAATCATTGACCCGGAAAATAATATCGATCAGACAGGGTCACTCTATATTGCAGATGGAAAAATACTTTCTGCAATAGAAGCGCCGGCGGATTTCACCGCGGATATCACTATTGATGCGACAGAGCATATTGTCTGCCCGGGTTTTATTGACCTGAGTGTCCGGCTAAGAGATCCCGGTCTAACGTACAAAGGCACCTTACAAAGTGAAACAACGGCTGCAGCAAGCGCTGGCGTCACAAGCTTGTGCTTACCCCCAGACACTCGCCCTATCATCGACAGCCAGGCGGCCATTGAATTAATTTATGATAAAGCGGAAAAAGCGAATTATCGCCATGTTTATCCTATTGCCGCCTTAACACCTCAATTGCGGGGTATTGAACTAAGCTCTATGGCCGCACTTAAACAAGCCGGTTGTATTGCCGTCAGCAATGCCACTGTCCCTCTGGCGAACCTGCTGGTTTTACGTCGCGCCATGGAATATGCCAGCAGCCACGATTTATTAGTGATGCATCATCCGGTAGAACCTGCCCTGGAGAATAAAGGCTGCGCCCATGAAGGTTTTTTTTCTACACACTATGGCCTACCTGGCATTCCAGAAGCCTCTGAATCCATTGCTGTTGCACAATGCCTTGAACTGGCGAAACTCACTGATTGCAAACTACATTTCAGCCAGATCAGCTGTAAAAGTGCGGTCATTAAAATTCAACAGGCGCAAAAATACGGTCTCGATATTTCTGCAGATGTGGCTATCCACCAATTACATTTGACAGAAAATGATATTGAACCGTTTAATAGTTCGTATCATGTACTGCCTCCTTTTCGAACGGCAAAAGATCGGCAGATGCTCAGAAAAGGTTTAGCCAACGGCACCATCAAAGTCATCTGTTCAGATCATCAGCCGCATGACCTGGATGCAAAACTGGGGGCTTTTCCAGAAACGGAGCCCGGCATTTCCTCTCTGGAAACCTTACTGCCCTTAATGCTCTCGCTGGTCAACGATAAGGCCATCAATTTAACTCAAGGCATTGCCTGCCTGACCCAGAATCCTGCTGAAATTCTCGGTCTCCCACTAGGTGCTTTAAGCCCGGGCCTGGATGCTGATATTTGCATATTCAATCCAGATTTAAGCTGGACTGTAAACCCACAAAACTGGAACAGCGCCGGACAAAACACACCTTTCTGGGGCACCACATTCAAAGGCCGTGTGACTCATACATTACAATCTGGAAAAATCATATATACCCTGAAACTTAATACATCCTGATGTATTAAGTTTCAGGTTGGTTTTAACAAAACAAAGGTATCTTATGACAGTCAAGCACAACAAGGCTAACAGCCTGAATATTATTGATGACCTGAAAGGCGATCAATCATGGCGCATTTTTCGCATAATCAGTGAATTTACCGAGGGTTTTGAGCGACTTTCTGGCCTCGACGATGCCATTTCTATTTTTGGTTCTGCCCGACTCAAGCCGGATAACGCGTATTACCAACAAGCCGTGGAAATAGCAGAATTACTGAGCCAACACAACTTTGCCATTATTAGTGGCGGTGGCCCGGGTATCATGGAAGCCGCCAATAAAGGCGCGTATCACCAAAAACCACCGTCTATAGGTCTCAACATTGAACTTCCAATGGAACAAAAGCCTAACCCGTACCAAAACCTGTCACTCGACTTTCGTTATTTCTTTGTTCGTAAGGTCATGTTTGTCCGATACTCCATGGGTTATATCTGCATGCCCGGTGGATTTGGAACTTTAGATGAACTCTTTGAGTCTTTAACATTAATGCAGACCCATAAAATTTATCCTATTCCATTAATTCTATTTGGTTCTGAATTTTGGCAAGGATTGCTTGACTGGATGACAACAACATTAATTCAATACGAAACAATTTCTGTTAAAGATTTAGATTTAATCAAAGTAACGGATGACCCACAGGAAGTTCTGAATATTATGATTCAACACCGAGAATGGAAAAAACAGCAACAACTCTAGAAAAAATATGGGCGCTTTATTGTTACGTTTTCTGTTACTATCGGGGGGTTACTTAATAATAAAAACAAATAATACGGTTAACATATATGCCTCAATGTAATTTTTGTGGTGCTAAAGAAGAAAAGAATGCCCCGTTATGTCATTCATGTGGTGCTATACGCTATCCTGTGGATAAAAAAAAACCATCGGCCTTCAGTTCTCAAAATAAACTTAAACTTTCTTTTGCCTTGGCGGCTGCCATTGTTACCCCCGGCTCATTACTCTTACTAGCGATTGCGGGAGCTGCCCACTTAAAAAGAAAATGACCGAGTCACAACAAGGATTATTACTCGCCTTTATATTGCTAACAGCCTGGTTTATTTATCTTTTGTCTCCAATATTAATGCCTTTCGCTTTTGCCTCGATGCTGGCTTATTTAGGCGACCCTCTAGCAGATAAACTGGAAGTTCTTAAAATAAAAAATCATCAGTTAGGGCGCACCCCTGCCGTGCTTGTGGTTTTTGCCCTCATGCTTTTCATAATTTCAATGCTACTGATTATTCTGATTCCCACACTAGAATTTCAAATCAGCCAGCTTTTACATAATCTTCCGGCCTATTCTCAATGGCTCAATTCAAGCTTAATCCCTGTAATAGAACAACACCTTGGTATCAGCCTAAACCTGATAGAAGGTGACAGCATCATCACTGTCATCAAAAGTCATTGGCAAAAAGCAGGACAAAGCGCCTTAGTATTAATGGGATCGGTATCCCACTCTGGCAAAGTCATCATCGAATGGCTAATGAATCTAGTACTTATTCCCGTCATTACTTTTTATTTATTGCGCGACTGGGATACTTTAGTCCTAAAGATTCATCACTTATTACCACGACGAGCATCCCCTACAGCGACCAAACTGGCAATTGAAACCAATGCTGTTTTAGGTGAGTTTATCCGTGGCCAATTTTATGTGATGATCGCATTAGGCACAATCTACAGTCTGGGTTTATGGTTAACGGGATTGAATCTGGCCTTATTAATTGGAATGATGGCTGGGCTAGTCAGTTTTGTGCCTTATCTGGGGGCTATTATTGGTATTATCGTGGCTTGTCTTGCAGCCATGTTGCAATTTCAGGATGCGAGTGCTTTAATTCCTGTTTGCACGGTCTTTATCGTCGGTCAATCTTTAGAAGGTATGCTGTTAACGCCGGTGCTCGTCGGTGACAAGATTGGTCTGCACCCTGTCGCTGTCATCTTTGCGGTATTAGCCGGTGGGCAGTTATGCGGGTTTTTAGGCATTTTATTAGCACTGCCCATTGCCTCGGTTTTCATGGTTTTTTTAAGACATATTCATGGGATCTATCAGGACAGTGATTTTTATTGCGATGAAAATTAGCCTTTATAAAATCACGCGCCTTGATTGAACAGACGCGGCATTAAGCTACACATAATACCTGAACTCCATGACTGCTATTGCAAACTCAGGCCACAATCACATTCAACCTGTTATCCCGAAATACCGGGTTTTTTGCCAGCTTATTTTTGCCGCTTCCGGAAACGGCAAAAATAAGCTGGCTTGGGGAACCGCAGTATTCCGTGGTAAAACCAGCCTCAAACTATCTGCAAGCTTAACGCGCCGTCTTTCGCTACTAGCAGGGACTTTTTCTTAGCTTCAGGCAGTGCCTGTGTACAAAAAAGGGAGCATTGTATTATTCAGGCCTCCGTACACATGCGATTTCAAGCGCACTTTCGACCATCAATGTCAGGCTTATTCTTTGTTTAAAAGCTGTTCAATATCTTCCACACGTTTTTCTAATGCTTCCAGTTTAGATCGTGTTTTTGCCAGTACCGCTTTTTGCACTTCAAATTCTTCTCGTGTCACCAGGTCTAATTTACCCAATGCCCCCTGCAGAATACCGTGGAAATTCTTTTCCAAATCGGACTTCATACCCTGAAGCCCTGAAGGAATCGAGTCAGCCAGTCGACTGGCTATATCATCAATGGATTTTGAATCAAACATATCTATTTCTCTATATTTTTTAAAAAGAGGGTAATTCTTGTATGCTGTACATTCTAACATAACCAATATATGAAAATAGTAATCGACTGACTAAAAAGAACTGAGGATAAACAATGAAAGCAGGAATGATTGGATTAGGTGCCATGGGGCTGGGTATGGCAAAAAATGTAGCACATGCAGGCTTACTAACCGCTGTTTACAACAGAACCCGCAGTAAAGCTGAAAAACTGGCGGCTGATTTAAAAATATCCTACTGCGTTTCACCACAGCAATTAGCGGAACAGGTGAATATTGTACTCATTTGTGTTTCTGCAGATCACGATGTATTACAGATGGTAAATGCAATTTCAGAAACCATTAAACCAGGATCTATCGTCATTGATATGTCTACAGTGAGTAGTGCTACCGCTATCAAGGCCACTGCCATATTACAGGAGAAACAGGTCTGTTTTCTTGATGCCCCCGTTTCAGGCGGTGTTGAAGGGGCAAACAATGGAACCTTGGCGATGATGGTCGGGGGGGATAAAAAAGCGCTGGAAAAAGCGCGCCCGGTTCTGGCAAGCCTGAGTTCCCGAATGATACACATGGGCAGCACAGGCTCAGGTCAAAGTACCAAAGCGGTGAATCAAATCATGGTCGCCGGCATTAACCAGGCCGTTACCGAAGCATTAGCCTTTGGCCAGGCCCAGAATTTAGACTTGGCCAAAGTCATTGATGTCATTGCTGGCGGTGCAGCGGGTAATTGGTTTCTTCAACACCGTGGAGCCAGCATGACTCACAATACTTTTTCACCGGGCTTCAAACTGGCATTGCATCATAAAGATTTAAAAATTTGCCAGGCCATGGCAAAACAACAGGAAAGCCCGACGGATATTATCGATAAAACCTTGACTGATTATAAAACACTCATCGAACAAGGATTCGGTGATGAAGATATTTCTGCATTGTACCGTTTAAAACGAAACCTGCCATTCAAGTAATCCCCATTATCCAGAAATATCCCTGATGATCAGCCATACGGGTTAAGGAATCACACCAACAGATTGATTGTACAAAGCAATACGCATCTGCATCCTGACTTCTTGTTCTTGGGCATAGAATATTGCATCATTGGACCTTAGCTGAACTTTCAGCAACTCCATCAATCCAATTTCCCCTTCCGAAAAACTCAGCTGCGTCATGGCTAGATGTTCTTCTGCGAGCTGTTTCAGTTCTTTTGCAATAGCCAGTTCAACGCGACTCACTTCCAGTGCATGTTTTGCCTCATGCCACTGTTTTTCCAGTTTCCTGAATAAATGCGCCCTTTGCGCCAATAACTCCGTAAGTATCAGGTTAACCGTCGCTATCTCAGCCTGTAGATGTGCGCTTCCTCCAAAAGGAATCGATATTTCCACACTCATGCTTTCAATATCGTCACCATTTTCTGCATCTTTCTCACTTTTTCCGCCCAATATAAAACTACTTTGCCCCGAGCCTGTGGCTTTAGTCCAAAGCAGCTCGGCTTGTTTGCGTTGCACGACGGCATCCATGGCTAATAACACTGGATGTGCCTCAGTAATGTCCGTGAGCACACTCAACTCTTCGTGATAATCAGCCGGGGTGACAGTCATTTGCGTCAAACTGGTATAGTGTTTGCGTACCTGCATCATGCTTGCTTCCGCCTGCACCAACTTTGCTGTATTTTGTAAATGTTCACTTTGTGCCAGCAATAGATCGACACGAGACAAATCACCCAAGGCCACTCTGCGTTTAATTTTACCGAGTAATTTTGTTGATATCGTAAGAATATCTTTAACTTGTTGATAATGCAGTTTTGCTATGGCCATCTGCCATAAAGATCTTCTCACCAAACCGGCCACTTCCAACCTGATTGCCTCGGCTTGTTTTGCAGCTGAATTTAACGCCTGCGCTGCAACATGCTGACCTGCGGAACGTTGACCCCAGTTCCATAAAGGCAATTCCAGTTCAGCTTCTATTTCTCTGGAACCGATATCATCGCCCGGAAAATCATCTTCATAGCGCAGAGCAATCCGGGGAGGAGCCGCCAACCAACTGTTGCCCCGCTGCTGCAATGCGATAGCTTCTTGATCGCGGGCTGATACCAGCAAGAAATCCGGATAGTGCTGTAGCGTTAAACGGATGACCTGATCCAGAGTCAGTGTTTTATCAATTTGTATAGGATCATGATGGTCTACAATGGCATTTTCATGTGCTGAACACCAAGACACCGAGAAAATCAATGCCATGAAACAGCCTATAAGCTGTTTAAAGCTAGGCATGGTATAACCCTATAACCCGCCCATCAATCCAGTGCGGAATCATGCTTAAAAAGAGTCTGCTTATCATTACTAAATGAGAGTCACTTATTATTAGGTGGTTTGAGGAAATGCATTTTATACTATTGCAAACACTCAGGGATTATAATTGTAGCCTCAAACATTAGAAACCCTTATTTTACTAACCGGGGCGAATAAGCCTTATTTGAGAATCTATGAAAAACTTTTCAGCCATTTTTACAATATTTTGCCTTGCGATGACCTTAACCTTAAGCGGCATTTCAGATGCTGAAGCCAAACGCTTTGGTAGCGCCCGTTCTTTTGGTGGCAAATCTTCCTATGGCTCACCTTTTAAGCGATCATCAGCGGCTAAATCAACACGTTCCGCAAGCCAGCAGAAAGCCTATAGCCAAAATCAAACCGCTCGTCAAAGCATGCAGCGCAGAGGTGGTTTTATGGGAATGTTAGGCGGCCTGGCTTTAGGCGGTTTATTAGGCGCCCTCTTCTTTGGCGGTGCATTTGAAGGTTTTAATTTTATGGACCTGCTCATGTTTGGTGGTATCGCCTACCTGCTCTTGAAACTGTTTGCTGCGACAAGCAGATCAAGACGGCAAACGGCTGACGCTAACCATAGTTATCAGACTGCTAACACCGACTATTCCTCCCACGCGCCCCAACAACCGACTGCAAACGCATCACAATCAGGTCCGGCCGGCTTTGATACAAACGTGTTATTTAACAAAAACAAAAGCTCCTCTTTTGCCGGTAACTCCGACCCCGTAGATGCCGATTTTGCAGAAAATGAAATTCCTACAGGTTTCGATGAACAGCATTTCCTCGCAGGTGCTAAAGGCGCATTCCAGGATTTACAAAAAGCCTGGGATAATCACGATCTGGCGGAAATCAGAGGCTTAACCACAGATAAAGTGTTTTCTGAAATCCAGGATCAACTCAGAGAGGCAACGGCAAGCAACCAAACGGAACTATTAAAAATTGATGCAGAATTATTAAGCATCAAAGAAATCGCATCTGAACTAGAAGCCATCGTTTTATTTGACACTATCATGCGAGAAGAGGCTGATAGCCCAGCCTTACAAATCAGGGAAGTCTGGCATTTCATCAAGCCCAAAAACAGCATTCAGGCGAAATGGTATCTAGATGGCATTCAACAGTTAGAACAATAAGCCAACATGCAAACAGAGCACGAAAAAACCAAACACAGATACAATCGCATTGCCCCTTTTTTTGATAGCCTTTCCGCGGTTGCAGAAGGTTTGTTTATTAAACAATGGCGGGAAATCTTATGGCGTAAGATTGAGGGGCAGCATATCCTTGAGGTTGGCGTAGGAACAGGAAAAAACTTCCCTTTTTACCCGGCAAACACCCAGATAACAGCCATTGATTTTAGTGAAAAGATGTTATTGCTGGCGGAAAAAAAGAAACACCGTAAAAACATCAGCGTTGCTTTGGATCTGATGGATGTGCAATCTTTATGTTATGCGGACAACAGCTTTGACACTGTCATTGCGACCTTTGTATTTTGCTCTGTTCCTCACCCCGTTAAAGGCTTGCAAGAGCTTTATAGAGTCTGTAAACCCGGAGGACAGGTATTGTTGCTGGAACATGTATTAAGTGACAACCCCATCATGGCCAGCATGATGCAGATCATGAACCCGCTCATATCCGCGGTTTGTGGTGGCAATATTAACCGACAGACAGTAAAAGTCATTCAGTCCTGCGGATTTGAAAAAGTACGTCTGGACCCGGCCAGTGGCAACATGATCAAGTTAATTCAAGCGATCAAGTAACCGCCCAGAAGGTTCAAAGCAGTGAAGGCTCACTTCACTGCTTTGAACCCTTGCAACTACTTTTCTACTTATACTTACCCAGTTGCAATAGTTGCTCAAAAGCCAGATTAATTTCTATTTTCTTACCATCATCTATCTCAGTGGCTTTGTATATTTTGTCTAATAATCCTTCAGCAACCAAGGCTTCCTTAACCCAGCGTTTACTCATGCGATAACTATTGGCCATTTTAACTTGTTCATTGGTTTCTGGATTACGCAAGTTGCCACTGGGTATTTTTTTACCATCACTGAGTGCTTCTACTACAGGTTCTGCTTCTGCTACAGGCTCTGGCTCTGCTTCTGCTTCTACTACAGGCTCTGGCTCTGCTTCTGCTTCTACTACAGGCTCTGCTTCTGCTACAGGCTCTGGCTCTGCCACAGGTTCAGGTTCTGCCACAGGTTCAGGTTCTGCCACAGGCTCCACTACTGCTGTAACTGGCACAGATTGCTGAACAGCAACAGAAGTTTCTGTCGTTCCACTCACTTCGTCTTCAGACGAAAGCAAAAAATCCAGCCCCGTTTCTCTTTTTTCATTACAACTCTTTTTAATCACATAAGCGCCATACAAAATGATCAAAATAAATATTATTTCATACATCACATTTCCTCATTTACCACTGCTTAACAAAAACACATCAGGATTCAACAGGTCATTCCTTTTCCTACGCTGCACCCAACAAGATTCGAGTATCGCAGTATAGATCAAACCGTTGATAACAACCAGAAAAATCCACCCCATCAGTCATCCGGGGTCACCAACAAACCTGTTTTTTCGCCAATTTCGGTAAATCATCTCTTAAACCCATGGCATGATTATTAAATAATGCTTTAATAGGCGCCGTTCTGTTAATCAGGTTCATTCCTGTCGAACGCAGGGAAACCCAAGGTAACGCATGCGTAGCAAATGTTTTATTAATGGCATCCATACTAGTCATCATCAGTAAATTATCGCCTTTTCGCCAGCGTTCATATTGCCGTAAATATTTTTTACTCGCCAACGGTCTACCGGCACGCTTGGTTTTTATCACCAGTTCAGCCAGGGCTGCCGCATCCAATAGCCCTGCATTAGCACCTTGCCCTGCCAGTGGATGCATGGCATGAGCTGCATCGCCCATTAACGCAAACTGACTCTCAGTATATTGATTGGCATATTGAAAACGCAAAGGAAATGCCGCTCTGGCGCTGGTTGCCAGCATACCCCCTAAAATCCCTGCGGAGGCCTGTTCTAATTTTTGTAAAAAGTTTTGATCGCTGAGTTGCAAATAAGACTGGGCTGTTTCTGGTGACAGCGTCCAGACTATCGAGCACTGTCCGTTTCTCAAGGGCAAAAAGGCTAAAGGACCTTCATCCAGAAACCGTTGCCATGCGGTCATTTGATGACTGTTCTCGGTGCTAATGGTTGCCACCAGGCCATCCTGTTTATAAGGCCAACCTGTGACCTCAATGCCCGCCATCGCACGTAATGAAGAATCGCGCCCATCTGCAGCGATCACTAAATCGGCATCGAATTGGCGTCCATCTGCTAGCAACAGCCTTCGCCCATTTGGCAATAATGACAAGTGTGAAACTTTGGCATCTGTCACACAGGTGACAGTCGGCAATGTTTCTAACTTGTCCCATAAAGCCGCCACCGTGACCCGGTTTTCAACAATATGTCCCAGCTCATTAAATACGGTATCCGCACAGTCAAAATGTAATTCACCATCTGCTTTGGCATCCCAGACCCTCATGTCTTTATAAGGACTGATACCCCGTTCAAGCATGTCAGGCCAGACCCCCAGCGTTTGCAAAATATTCTCGGAGGCCTTGGTCAAAGCAGACACACGAAGATCGACTGAATCAACGGGCCATTGCCTTGGTGGTGCCGACATATCCAATAAAGCCACTTGAACGCCGCCCTGTGCCAGAGCACATGCTGCTGTTGCACCGACTAAACCACCGCCGACAATAATCACCTCAAACCTTTTTTGGTCTTGCGCTTGCGTACTCATCGTCTCCGTCCAATTCTTGGCAACCGTCCGGCTAAACCCATGGCATGTTTAGCCAACAGCGATTTAGCCACAGGCATATGATCCAACACGGCCAGGCTGATACTTCGGGCTGCCGCGAGAGGCAACCAGTCTGTAGAAAATATTTTGACCAGTCCATCGGTAAAGTTGATAGTCAGGTCGTGGTCTTTTTCTCGGGCCTCCGCATAGCGCTGCAAAAAATATGCGTCTCCTATATCGGCCTTTTTTTGCTGTTGTTCTAATAACATTTCGGCAAGCTGCACAACATCCCTAATACCCAGATTAAAACCTTGCCCGGCCACAGGATGAAGCTGATGTACTGCATTGCCAATAATCACCGTTCTGCCTGATACCATGCTATCAGCCCGAACAAGACTCAAGGGAAATGCACGACGAGGTGCAGATAATGACAAGGCTCCTAATGCATACCCAAAACATTGCTGTAACTGTTCGAGAAACACAGCCTCACTACTGGACATTAAGTCTGCTGCATCTTCTTGATCGCGAGTCCAGACAATCGAACATTCTTCAGCATTGACCGGTAACACAGCCAGAGGTCCGGATTCGGTAAAACGTTCAAATGCCGTATTATTATGCGGCAATGTAGTTTTAACAGTGGTGATCAAAGCCGTTTGACCATATTCTGTGACCTGTTGTGGAATCTCTAATAACCGACGCACGGACGATTTCCCGCCATCGGCACCAATCACTAATCTGACCGATAAACTGATGGCTTGATCGTTGACTTTTAAACTCACATGCACGGCATCCCGATCAGAGATGAGCCCGATAACACGTCCTGGACAAATCTGTTTTATCGCTGTTTGCTCCACCAACCCGGCCAGATGTGCTTCAATATTTCTGGCACTGATCACGTAACCCAGCGCATCCACCTGCTCTTTTTTAGCCGATAAACGCGCCTTACCGAAATGCCCCTGATCTGAGATGTGAATGTTTTCAATCGCAGTGGCCTGATCTTTGATTCCCTCCCAGGCACCCAGCGCCTGTAACAATTTTATTGTTCCTGCCGATAAAGCCAACGCTCTGTCGCCAGCCGGCGAATCCTGTCGTTGTTCTTTACTACTCGCTTCCACCAATGCAATTCGCAATCCTGCGTCTTTTAAGGCCAGCGCCAGGCTGTTGCCAGCCAGTCCGCCCCCTACAATTAAAATATCATGGTCATATTGCATTAATGAACCTGCATTAAGTTTTCAATGTCATCAATTTCTTTAACAAGGCTTTGTGTTAACACTTCATGTCCCTGTTGTGTCACCAGCACATCATCTTCGATCCGGATACCAATGCCTCGCCATTGCGCATCGACCGCAGTACAATCCTGTGGAATATATAAACCCGGTTCGACAGTGAGTACCATCCCAGGCTCGAGTATGCGCCATTCATCATCCACTTTATAATCACCCACATCATGTACATCCATGCCTAACCAATGCCCTATTTTATGCATATAAAACTGCTTGTATTTTTCATCCTGGATCAGTTGCGACACCTCCCCTTGCAACAACCCTAAATCAACCAGTCCTTGCGTGAGCACTTCCACCGATACATCATGGGCTTTATTCCAGGGAATGCCAGGCTGAATCTGTGCAATTGCCGCATATTGCGCATCGAGAACCAATTGATATAATTTTCTTTGTGCCGGACTAAACGTGCCTGAAACAGGAAAGGTACGGGTGATATCCGAGGCATAATAATCACATTCAACACCGGCATCAATGAGTAATAAGTCCCCTTTTTTCAGTTTATCTTTATTTTCCACGTAATGCAGTACACAAGCATTTTTCCCGCCCGCCACAATAGAAGGATAAGCCACGGCGCGCAGTCCCTGCTGCATACATTCATGAATGATTTCTGACTCCACCTGGTATTCGTACCAGCCGGGTTGACATGCCTTCATGGCACGCACATGGGCCTGACAAGAGACTGCCGCAGCTTTGCGCATTGAGTTTAATTCTGCCGAACTTTTAAACAATCTCATTTCATGCAAAATATGTTCCAGAGAAACCAATTCACCCGGAGCGTTAACGCCATTTCTGGATTGCTTTCTTAGAAAATTAATCCATTCCAGAATTTGATGATCCAATTCACCATCCCTGCCCATGGGATAATAGACTTTATGTTTGTTCTCTAACAGACCCGGTAAAATATCCCCCATATCATCAATCGGGAAAGCATCATCTGCTGCATAGTCTGCGATTGCCCCTTCAAGTCCTGCATGCGCACCTTCCCAGAGGGCTTTTTTTGCATCAAATTCCTGACAAAATAAAATATACTCGCCTTGTTCCCGACCGGGAATAAAGACCGCTAACGCATCAGTCTCATTAAAACCTGTCAGATAATAAAAATCACTGTCTTGTCTAAAGGGAAATTCAACATCCCGGTTTCTTACCTGGCTGGATGCACTCGCAATTAATGCAATATTGCCCGGACCCATCTGTTGCATTAACACTTTGCGACGTCGTTTAAATTCGTTTTGATTCATTGCTTAATATTGCCTGCCATCAATTGATCTTTCACCATATTAACAGCCGCTCTTATATATTCCTGTATTTCTACGAGTGCCGTTTCATATTCATTTTTTTCATCTTCATCCATGTCCTCATCCTCATTCACATCCGTGTCTAATTTAGTGAACTCGATGATATCTTGCATGATTTCAGCGGTTTCACTCGGCCATTCCAAGAGTGACCCTCTGTAGCCGACTCCAAATAAAAACCCTTCACACCAAGAACATATCGCTTCCAGCTGGTATTGTAAAGGCTCATCATCCCCCGGTAAAAAAAGATCAAACCGAAACATATTTTCTTCTTCAGCCAATAATTTTCGTGTTTGCTCAAACAGTGCGACTAACACCGTTTTATCATCGTTAAGCAGCACCAGTTCCTGTTCAAATAATTCGGCCAGCCAAACAGTGCCCGCCATTTTATTGTCTACACACAATAGACCCGTTGCCAAACCGTGCGCTTCTGCCGCAGTCAAACTCGAATCATTTTTCTGAAAAATCTTGGTAATCGTTAAATAAGCCATTCTCAATAACAAAACTAAAAAAAAGTCTGCTTATGCTATCATTGTTAGTTGCAAACAGGAATGCCATGCAACTGTTTTTAATCTATTAATTTTGAATTTAATTCTCTCCTTAAAAAACGCCCCATGTCTGATTTAGAAAATGAGTCATCGACCGAGTTAAGAAATCTTGAAGAAAAACTGGATGCCCTGATTGAAAAATACGAAGCCGCCAAACAAGAAAATTCAAGTTTAAAAACCAAACAGGATGAGCTAGTCAGAGAAAAAGCAAAACTATTAGAAAAAACCACGCTGGGCCGAATACGAGTAGAAGCCATGATTACCCGTTTAAAATCCATGGAACACAGTACATGAGTACAAAAGAAAAATCACAAGCTGTCTCCATTACTATTCTCGGCAAAGATTATCGCGTCACCTGTGCCGAAAATGAACAACAAGCCTTGCTTCGATCAGCACAGGAACTTGACTTGCAAATGCGCGCAATTCGTAACTCCGGTAAGGTCAATGGTGTTGACAGGATTGCTGTCATGGCAGCGTTGAATTTAACCACTGAATTGCATCTTGCTCAAAATAAGAACATTAACCCCATGGGTAATATCTCATCCAAATTAGCTAATTTGCGCCAAAAAATAGAAATCGTTTTAGAAAATCATTAAATCCGGTTAAAATACCCAGTATATCTCCTGCAGCGTTCGATTAGTGCTGGGTGTTTCCTGAACCTGTTTTTACCCCGGAAGTTGATTCGAGTAATGGTGTGCATGCCTGTTTTGCGGGAAGCCTGATTTACTGTTGAAGCCTCCACTTGAACCTCCGGTTCAAGGACGAAGGTACGAGACGGCGCAGGCGGGAGATTCTTATTATTCTAGATGCCAGCAAGGTTCAGCAACGCGATTGAAAAACAACCGGTTTCAGGCAAAGCGTATACAATCTCACGCTGCTCGCAAACCCGGCCCCGGCCAGCCGGCCAAAATCTTAATATACACCGGCATTTTTAATGCGTAAAACAACTCGCTGCCTAAGATGTTACTGTGTTGCTCTTCAATAAGGTAACTAATTCCGGTTTTTAGTACCGCTATACCCAATAAATTACTGCATAATTTCAACGGTTTTAGTTCGCTGCATCATCGTCCCCGTTAAAGACTCCAACTTTGCTATTAAAAATATATCTGTCATTTTTATAATGAAACCTATTTATGCTCAACAATCATTTTTAAGCTATACTAGGCCATTTTTTATTGCCCAGACTTAAAACCGTGTCAAGCACAAACAACGACTTATCTACTTTCCAAGGGCTTATTTCAGCTCTACAACAATACTGGTCTGATCAAGGCTGTATTTTATTACAACCGCTTGATCAGGAAGTGGGTGCTGGCACGTTTCACCCCGCAACTTTTTTACGGGCTATTGGCCCTGAGCCTTGGAATGTGGCTTATGTTCAGCCTTCCAGAAGACCTACTGATGGCCGCTTTGGTGAAAACCCAATGCGTCTGCAACATTATTATCAGTATCAGGTGTTGTTAAAGCCTTCTCCCGACAATATCCAGGAACTCTATCTGGATTCACTCCGCCATTTAGGCCTGGATTTGCTTGAGCATGATGTGCGTTTTGTAGAAGACAATTGGGAGTCACCCACACTGGGCGCCTGGGGATTAGGCTGGGAAGTCTGGCTCAATGGTATGGAAGTGTCTCAATTCACCTACTTTCAGCAAGTGGGCGGACTTGAATGCAAACCGGTCAGTGGTGAGCTTACTTATGGTCTTGAGCGTATTGCCATGTATGTTCAGGGGGTTGAAAGTGTATACGACCTGGTCTGGGCACACACCCTGCAAGGCACTGTCACATATGGTGATATTTTCCATCAAAACGAGGTGGAAATGTCAGCTTTTAATTTTGATCATGCCAACGTTGATTTTCTGCTCAGTTGTTTTGATACTTATGAACAAGAATGCCAGAAACTGATTGAATCAGACTTGCCTTTACCTGCTTACGAGATGGTGCTGAAAGCCTCTCACACCTTTAATTTACTGGATGCGCGTCACGCGATCTCTGTGACCGAGCGTCAACGCTATATTCTTCGCGTGCGCAACTTGTCCAAAGCAGTGGCTGAAACCTATTACCAACGCAGGGAATCATTAGGTTTTCCCATGCTTTCAACTGAGCAGGGAGCATAATCATGTCGCATCATCAGGATTTATTATTTGAATTAGGCTGCGAAGAACTCCCGCCCAAATCACTCTTAAAATTAAGCCATGCATTGCTTAAATCTGTGGAAGCGGGCCTACAAGAAGCTCAGCTCGATTATAGTGCCGCCTATAGCTATGCCACACCCAGACGTCTGGCTTTCATTATTAAAGATTTGAACAGCACTCAGCCAGATAAGGTCATTGAAAAAAGAGGCCCCGCCGTACAGGCAGCCTTTGCAAAAGATGGAACACCGAGCAAAGCAGCCATGGGTTTTGCCAAGGGTTGCGGAACCACTGTCGAAAACCTGGGCCGGCTTAAAACCGATAAAGGGGAATGGCTGGCTTTTCAGCAAGATATCAAGGGGCTGGCTACTGAACAGCTGATGCCGGAAATCATTCAAAAAAGCATTACCCTGCTTCCCATTGCTAAAAGAATGCGCTGGGGAAATTATAATACTGAATTTGTCCGGCCTGTACATTGGTGCGTATTGCTTTTTGGTGCCGATGTCATTCACGCTAAAATTCTGGGGTTAAAAACAGGCAATCAAACGCAAGGACATCGCTTTCATGCACCTCAACCATTATTAATCCAGCGCCCTGCGGATTATCTTGAAACGCTTGAGCTGCAAGGCAAAGTAATTGCTGACTTTTCCCGGCGCCAAAACATGATTCAAGACAAAGCAAATGCGGCAGCTGAAACAGTCCATGGTATGGCCCATATTGAAGAAGATTTGCTGGAAGAAATTGCTGCCTTAAATGAGTGGCCTGTTCCTGTGCTGGGCAATTTTGATGCCCGTTTTCTGGATTTGCCAATAGAAGTACTCATTACCACCATGCAATCCAACCAGAAATATTTCCCCATCAAAAATAACGAGGGCGCACTGTTACCGCATTTTATTACCTTTAGTAATATCGAAAGCAGCCATCCAGAATCCATTCAACAGGGCAATGAGCGCGTAATTATGCCTCGCCTGGCGGATGCAGAATTTTTCTGGAAGCAAGACAGGAAACAGTCACTGGAAGATCGTGTCGACCATTTACAATCCATTATTTTCCAGAAAACACTGGGCACTGTTGCCGATAAAACGGTACGGGTAGAAAATATTTCCAGTTATATTGCCCAACAACTCAATGCAGATATAGCATTGGCAAAACGCGCCGCACGTCTAGCAAAAACTGATTTATTGACAAATATGGTCAGTGAATTTGCCAGCTTACAAGGCATTATGGGGCGCTATTACGCTTTGGCGGATAACGAACCCGAGGAGGTTGCTGTGGCCATTGAGGAACAATATTTTCCTAAACAATCCGGCAGCCCAACTCCTGCCAGTCGTACGGGGCAGATTCTCTCGCTGGCTGAAAAAATTGATACCCTAAGCGGTATATTTAGTGCCGGACTTATACCCACGGGGGACAAAGATCCCTACGCCTTAAGACGAGCCACTCTGGGCTCACTTAGAATCATTATTGAAAACCAACTGGATCTGGATATTGTGGATCTACTTGCTTTTGCATTAGCTCAGTACCAGCATGAATTTGATCGACAGCAGACAATGAAAATGCTCAGTGATTTCGTTTTTGATCGCTTGAAAGGTTACTGTCTGGATCACGGTCATACAGCAAATGAATTTGAAGCGGTCATGGCTGTGCAACCGCCCAAACCACATGATTTCATGCAACGTCTGCAAGCCGTTAAAGCATTCCGGCAATTGCCTGAAGCGGCAAGTTTAGCGGCGGCCAACAAACGTATCATTAATATACTTAAAAAGTCTGACACAGCAATCGCTGATTCCATTACCGGATTAATTGAAGCGCAAGAATTACAATTACATGCCGCGGCAATCCAGTCAGCTAAAGATATTCAGCCTTTATTGGCACAGCAGAATTATCAACAAACCTTAACCCGACTAGCCCAGCTGAAAGATGCAGTGGATGAGTTTTTTGATCATGTCATGGTCAACACCGATGATTTAGCAATACGCGCCAGTCGTCTGGCCCTATTGTCCATGTTGTCTAAGCAATTCCTTGAAATTGCTGATATTTCGAAATTACAATAATGTCAGCAACGTATGTTTTAGTGGATCGTGATGGCGTTATAAATTACGATTCCGATCACTTTATAAAATCAGAAGAGGAATGGATACCTCTTCCTGGCAGCCTTGAAGCCATTGCCCTATTAAATAAAAACAGTTATAAAGTGATTGTTATTACCAACCAATCAGGTATAGGCAGAGGCTTATACAATGAGGCAATATTGGCTGAAATGCATCATAAAATGCAGCGACTCACTCGACTGAAAGGCGGTGAGATTGAGAAAATTTATTACTGCCCTCATGTTCCTGAAGATAACTGCCAATGTCGCAAGCCGAAACCCGGCCTGTTAAACGATTTTGCCAGAGAAAAAAACATCATGCTGAAGGATATTTATTTTATCGGCGATAAGTTAGCCGATATACATGCGGCAGAAGCCGCTGGTGCCAAGCCCATATTAGTTAAAACCGGCAAAGGTCAAAAGACTTTAAAGAATAACCCCGACATCACCCACCCTATTTTTGATAACCTCTATGACGCAGCAAAATTCATCATCAGATAGAAATAACTTTAGAGCCTATTTTGGTTCGACCATTTTCTTTTTGTATATTCTGGTTTCGGTACCTACCTTTGGCCCCGTAATTCTTCTCACGATTTTCTTGCCTTTTTCGGTGCGATATAATCTATCCAAAGCTTGGGCTATTTCTGTTTTATGGATAGCTAAAGTCTTCTGTGGACTCCGTTACGAAGTTGAAGGCCTGGAAAACTTACCGAAAGACAAAGCTTATATTGTTCTGAGTAAACATCAATCAGCCTGGGAGACACTGGCAACGCGTCTGTTTTTACCCAAACAAACGGCTGTATTAAAACGATCTCTAACGTGGATGCCAATTGGTGGCTGGGTATTAGCCACATTAAAACCGATTGCCATTGACAGAGACAAAAAACGTGCCGCCTTACGTACCATTGTTGAACAAGGTACGGCACGACTAAAGGATGGGTTTGTTGTGGTTATTTTCCCCGAAGGCACCCGAGCTGCCCCGGGAGAAGATAAAGACTTCAATATAGGTGGAGCCTTACTGGCTCAAAAATCTGAATACCCGGTGATTCCTTTAGCCCATAATGCAGGAGAATACTGGCCTCGCTATAGTTTTTTTAAATACCCTGGCGTTATCAAGGTTAAAATAGGTCCTGCGATTGAAACCAAGGGTAAAAAAGCCAAACAAATCAACATGGAAGCTTCAACATGGATTTCTGAAGCCATGCATGAAATATCATTTTCTTAACACCGACTACTATCATGAACAAATTACTACTAATTTTCACTTGTACCGTATTATTAACAGCCTGTGCTGAAAGATCCGAATACAGAGAAGCTGTTTTAGCCGACATGAAATCAGAAAAAGATTTAATAGACTACAATATTGATCCCGAACATATGACGGATTGCGTCATGGATTTAACCGGTAAAGAAATGCCAGGGGCTATTCCTATTGTTCCAGACAGACTACAAGCTTATAAGAACTATACAAAAATGCTGTCGATGAAAACCACTAAAGACAAAAAAGCCAGCTTTGACGAATTACGTTCAATATTTAGCTCTCCTCAGGAGTTATTGGCAGCACATAATAATTATACAAAAAGCACCCTGGATTGTATCAACTCCATTATTATGGAATCAGAGCCAAAAAATGAAAATGGTGGTGGTATACTCGCTCCAGCGTAATTAGTTGCTATGAATGCGCTACACAGTTCAGTGTGGCGCATTTTTGTTTAGATCAGGCCTACTGATTAATCCCGCCTTTTGTTAAGGCTTGCGGGTCTAATAATTTCTTTAATTCCTCACGACTTAAATCGGTCATTTCCTCTGCCACATCAATAATAGGCTGACCTTGCTTATAAGCCGCTTTAGCAACCTGAGCCGCTTTTTCATAGCCAATAATAGGATTCAAGGCAGTCACTAAAATCGGGTTTTTTGATAAAGCTTCCTGTAAATTACCTTCCCTGACTGTAAAGGGAGCAATTGCTTTATCTGCTAATACCTTTGCGGCATTGCCAATCAACTCAATACTTTGCAGTATGTTATAGGCAATGACAGGGAGCATGACATTCAATTGAAAAGTACCTGCCTGACCTGCCACGGTAATTGTGGCATCATTACCAATCACCTGGGCAGCAACCATGGCAGTGGCTTCTGGCACAACGGGATTCACCTTACCCGGCATAATACTGCTCCCGGGTTGTAAAGCTATTAATTCAATCTCACCCAGACCCGCTAGTGGCCCACTGTTCATCCAGCGTAAATCATTGGCAATTTTCATTAAACTCACGGCAATGACCTTGATTTGTCCTGATAATTCCACAATCGTATCCTGGGCACTCAGGCTTTCAAAAAAAGAATCATTCGGCTTGAAGGCTAAGCCCGTTTCTTCACTTAAGGCCGCAGTAAATTTCTCGGCGAATTGTGGGTCTGCATTAATCCCGGTACCCACTGCTGTTCCCCCTTGAGCCAATTTATAGACCCTGGGTAGAGTCACATTAATACGTTCAATAGCATTTCGAATTTGTAGCGCCCATGCGCCAAGTTCTTGAGCCATGGTTAACGGCATAGCATCCATTAAATGGGTGCGACCGGTCTTGGTAACATGTTTTAAAGACGCAGCTTTCTGCTCAATCACTTCCGCCAAATGATGTAAGCCGGGCAACAAGACGTTTTGACATTGTATCGCCGCACTGACATGAATCGCTGTGGGTATGACATCATTGCTGCTTTGTCCCATATTGACATGGTCATTAGCACCTACAGTGGTCCCTGCAATATCACTGGCCAAGCGAGCCAGCACTTCATTGACATTCATATTGGTACTGGTACCTGAACCCGTTTGAAAAACATCGACGGGAAATTGGTCTTGATATGCTCCATCCATGATTTGTTGAGCAGCCTCAATAATGGCATTGCCTTTTTGCTCATCCAAATGCCCTAATGCCATATTGACTTTGGCCGCATTCTTTTTAATCAAAGCCACCGTGGTAATAAAGGCCGACGGCAAAACCAGACCACTAATGGGAAAGTTATTAATCGCCCTTTGTGTTTGCGCGCCATACAAAGCATCCGTAGGCACCTGTAACTCCCCCATACTATCTTGCTCTAATCGGTATTTTTCAGTCATGTGACAACTCATTAATAAATGCTTGAACCTGTTCCTGCCCAAAAGGCCAGCCAAGTTCAGTTTCAGTTTCAGGGTGATACAAAACAGGGATTCTTACTGCATATTTTTCCTGCCATTGTTCATGCACTGCTATATCAATCAATTCAATTTCAAATACACTTTGCTCACAAGCCGCGATGATATTTTCAGCCTCTTCGCATAAGTGACAGGCTAAGGTACCAAACAACATTAACTTCATCATTCTCCTTCCTACGAAGACCTTGAAATTTTATCCAGATAACCCATAAATACCGCGGAAACCGCCAGGGTTAAATGAATCAATACGTACCACATCAACTTATCATTGTCCGTTTCTTGTATATTCATAAACACCTTTAATAAATGAATCGATGAAATGGCAACAATAGATGATGCCACCTTCATTTTCAAGGAGCCATAGTCATGACTTCCCAGCCAACTCAATTTTTCAGTATCGCTTCCAATATCCAGTTGCGATACAAAATTTTCATATCCACTAAACATCACAATAATTGTTAAACTGCCGACTAATGTCAGGTCAATCAAGGTCAGTAGTTTTAACACCAATTGTGATTCATCAATCTCAAGAATATGCGGTAAAAAATGATAAAGCTCCTGAAAAAACTTGATTGACAAGGCAAACAAACCCAGACTCATTGCTAAATATACCGGTGCTAAAACCCACCTGCTTGCATACATAAGTCTTTCCAGTGTGTGTTCAGCTAATCTGCTTTGCATAAAATTACCTTTAAAAAATTTAAAATTTTAATCACTCTTGCTCACTCAATTCCAGGAGAAACCATACTGAACCCTGCCTGTAACAATAACTCATTGATTTTAAGAATGTTTACGCCTTGTTTTCTGTACAACAGACCCCGTTTTTAACATTTTGTCATACTTTAAAGTCTTCAAATCCTGTTAAATTCTACCCGCAGGACTGGTATATTTTAGCATCATGCATTATACTAAAAACCGCATAACTATTAGTTGTTTATGAAAATACCTAATGTATTTTATCCCATGATACAAGAAGAATCACCATGCTTCATATTATCAGTAGCTTTCCCATATCTCCCTCTTTTTTAAAAAACACACATTCGGGTGATACTGTTATTTTTACAGATAACGCTATTTTTGCAGTGATATATAAGAATATCGACCAAGAATCACTGATGAAAAAAGCCTTCAACCATATCAATCTTTGTGTCCGCAGAGCTGATTTATTAATCAAAAACATACCCACGCAAGAATTATTACGGGGCGTTGCCATCATTGATGATTTACAATACGAAAATGCACTATCCCAGGATTTTGCGATCAGGTCGTGTAATTAAGAAAAGATGATGCGGTTTTTTGGGTCGCATTCAAGACCTGACAACAGGCCTGAAGTTCATGGAAGTTCAAATATCGCTGGAAGCTGAGGTAGTCAGAAAGCGGCCAAGAACGCAGGTAACCGTTAATCAATAGCCCACTCCATCCCCCACAGACTTATGTCACAAAAAAATTTTTTCAAATCTGCTCTAGCTTATGAAGGAAAAATACTCAGCTATTACAAACGCCAGCAAGACATCCAGAATGGCCTTTTAAACCTGATAAAATCAGCTTTACCCGAGCACCTTGCCCATCACGCACAGTATTGTGTTGTCTCACAGAAAAAGGTTTTACTATATACGGATTCTGCTAACTGGTCCTCGCAACTTCGGTTCTATCACCAGTCAATGATCCAGAAAATATCGACCTCAAATCAGGGACGTTTTGAAATTCTTCAAATCAAAATCATTCCACCCATCATCGAACAAAAAGAACAGCCCGTCCCTATTCCTTCAAAAGAAAATATCACGCTTCTATTGGAACAAGCCAACCACCAACAGGATGTGACATTAAAAACAGCATTACGAAATTTAGCGGGAACATTAGAGCGATTATCGCAAACGGCAAATCAGGATCAACACTGAATGCTCAGTGCGGGCATTAGCGACTCAAGGCAAATCTATCCCGTGGACTATTAAAACCCTAAGAGCATTATTGCTGAATTAAACTAAACTAACGGACTCTTGTGGGTAAGACATCTCTGTCATAATGCGCACTTTTTGACATGAGTGCCTCGAATTAAATTTATTATCGCTACTCACTCTTATTCATCCCTCTTGAGTGGATGGCATGTAAGCAATGGGTGCATCCTCTTCATTGTCGAAACTCACTTCTTCCCAGGCATCTGGGCGCTCTAATAAGGCATGCAATAATTTATTATTGAGAGCATGACCCGATTTAAACCCTTGAAACTCACCTATTAAACTATGCCCCAATAAATAAAGATCCCCAATCGCATCCAGAATTTTATGTTTTACAAACTCATCGGCATAGCGCAGACCATCTTCATTCAATATTTTATCATCATCAACGACAATGGCATTATCCAGGCTTCCACCCAGAGCCAGATTATTTGCCCTTAAAAACTCAATATCTTTCATAAACCCAAAAGTTCTTGCCCGACTCACCTCTTTCACAAAAGTAGTTGAGGAGAAATCCATGGATGCTGTTTTTAAATTATCCGTGAAAGCCGGATGATCAAAGTCGATGGTAAAGGTCACTTTAAAACCATTAAAAGGTACAAAAGCAGCCCATTTGTCCCCATCTTCAACTCTAACTTCTTTGTTTATCTTAATATATCTTTTTTGACTTTCTTGTTCAACCACCCCTGCAGATTGCAATAAAAAGACAAAAGGCCCAGCACTGCCATCCATTATAGGCAGTTCTGGAGCAGTCACATCCACCATTGCATTATCTATCCCTAAACCTGCAAGTGCTGATAACAAATGCTCAATGGTCGAAACTTTTACACCGTCTTTTACCAATGTAGTTGACAACATGGTTTCCCCCACATTCTCAGGAGTGGCATCTATAATGACAGGTTCCTCAAGATCGACGCGGCGAAAGCGAATACCTGTATTTATTTCTGCTGGGTGCAGCGTTAGATAAACTTTGTCACCACTATGTAATCCAATACCCGTTGCTCTAATGGTATTTTTCAGCGTTCTTTGTTTAATCATATATATTATTGATAAAAGAGTAGTCGCGTAATTTTATCATAATTTACACCAACACTTGCCTGAAAAAAAGTAGCGACCTCCTCAAACTCAATCAGCCTGACGTCTCAAAAAAGCCGGCACGTCAAGATAATCAAGATTCACATCATGTTTTGGTTGCGCGCCAAAACGTGCTTCTCTTTTTTCTTTTTTATTATGTCTAATGACCGTAGGCTTATCCAGCACATCATAATTAATATCGGCATTCGCCTCTTTTCTTACCAAGGTCACCGGTGTGCTTTCCGCTGCTGATTTACCCATCCCCGTCGCCACGACAGTCACTTTTATTTCATCACCCATATCAGGGTTAATGGAAGTACCAATTTTCATATCGGCGTCTTCTGATGCAAAAGCATGCATAATGCTGCCAATTTCATCAAATTCTGTTAAATCCATATCCTTCGCAGTAATATTGACTAAAATGCCAAGCGCACCCTGCAAATCTATATCTTCCAGTAAAGGACAGGCAATAGCTTGTTCTGCTGCTTCTCGAGCGCGATTATCGCCTGTTGCCGTACCTGACCCCATAATGGCACTTCCCATATTACTCATGATGGTTTTCACATCTGCAAAATCGACATTAATTAAACCTGGATGCGTAATAAGTTCGGTAATACCTTGCACGGCATCCAATAACACATCATTGGCTGCTTTAAATGCGTTAACCAGAGACAAGTTACTTCCTAATACAGGTAAAAGCTTCTGATTCGGAATAATTATCAACGAATCCACCTGTTTTTCTAATTCATCGATCCCCGCGTCGGCCACAGTTTTTTTCTTTTTCCCTTCAAAATCAAAGGGTTTTGTGACTACAGCGACAGTTAATACGCCCATTTCTTTTGCCACTTCGGCAATGACAGATATCGCACCCGTTCCTGTTCCGCCTCCCATTCCGGCAGTTAAAAACACCATATCAGCGCCTTCGATGATTTCTTTAATTTGATCCCGGGTTTCTTCAGCCGCCTGTTTGCCAATTTCAGGTCGGGTTCCTGCACCCAATCCTTTAGTCAATTTCACACCCAATTGCACCCGCGTATCAACATTTAATCGTCGTAATGCCTGTGCATCTGTATTGGCACAAATAAAATGAACCCCGTCAATATGACTTTCCATCATATGGTTCACAGCATTGCCGCCACCGCCGCCGACACCAATGACTTTAATAATGGCATCATCACTACACATATCCATTAATTCATACTTCATTTTTACTACCTCACTTTCACCCATTGATTAAAAACTACCTTGAAACCAGTTTTTCATTTTCGCCCATATCCCTTGCTTATCCCTATTCGAGCCCCCCATTAGCCCTTGATATTCACTGCCATAAAGCAACAAGCCAACACCCGTTGAAAACACCGGGTTTTGTACCACATCGGTAAGTCCTGTCACATGCTGAGGCATGCCCATTCGCACGGGCATGTGAAATATCTCCTCGGCAAGATCTACTAAGCCTTTGGCTTTTGAACTTCCTCCGGTCAATACCATGCCGGCAGCTACCAAGTCCTCATAGCCACTGCGGCAGAGCTCTGCCTGCACAAGCAACATCAACTCTTCATACCGTGGTTCTATGATTTCCGTTAGATTTTGTACTGAAATTTTTCTTGGTTTTCTATCGCCAATACTCGACACCTCAATCATTTTTTCAGCATCTGCTAATTGTGTTAACGCACAAGCATACTTTCGTTTATTCTCTTCTGCACTCTTGGTCGGTGTCCTTAAGGCAACAGCAATATCATTGGTAACCTGATCTCCAGCAATGGGTATAACCGCGGTATGCTGAATCGCACCATCAGAATAAACAGCAATATCGGTCGTTCCGCCACCAATATCGATGAGACAGACACCTAATTCCTTTTCATCTTCCGTTAACACAGACGAGCATGACGCTAATTGTTCCAGTACTATGTCTTCAACTTCCAATCCACAGCGTCGTATACATTTGATAATATTCTGCGCTGCGCTGGCACTGCAAGTCACCATATGTACTTTAGCTTCCAGTCTGATACCTGACATTCCTATCGGCTCTTTAATACCTTCCTGCTGATCGATGACAAATTCTTTAGGCAAGATATGCAGGACCTTTTGATCTGCGGGGATAGCAACGGCTCGGGCAGAATCTATAACTCTATCGATATCATATTGGGTCACTTCTTTATCCTTGATCGCCACAATCCCATGCGAGCTTAGGCTTTTAATATGGCTCCCAGAAATTCCGACAAAGACAGATTTAATCTGACATCCTGCCATTAACTCTGCTTCTTCCACAGCTCGCTGAATAGAAAGCACCGTGGTTTCCAGGTTGATAACCACCCCCTTTTTCAATCCTTTTGAAGCCGCCATACCAATACCAATAATTTCTATTTCACCATTACCCGTATGCTCTGCCACTATTGCTGCAACTTTTGATGTCCCAATATCCAGCCCTACAATAATATTTCGATCTATTCTTTTTGCCATGATTGATTCAATTTATGTTTAATTCATTTGCGCTACATGTTTCCAGTCTATTTTCTCTTCATGCTCTTTCAATGTTAGGGCATATCCATTTGCATACCTTAAATCCACGCCGGCTACTTTTTTAATTTGCGCCGTTCCCAGTAAAGCAAATGTTTTTAAAAACCGGTTGAATTTCTTCTCTGGTTCATTTGTGCCTAGCTTCAACTCCATTTTGTTATCAAGTATTAGCTTCCAAGCTCGTCTTTCATTGACATGAAATTCCATCAGTTTCATGCCCTGTTTTATCAACGCTACTGACATTTCATTCATTTTTGTCAGCAATACTTTCTCACTGCCAACCGGTCCATCTAACAACGGTAATTGATTAAACATGTTGATATTCACTGGTTTAAATGCCTGTCCGCGTTTATTTAACAATTTTTTTGCGCCCCACCTGACCACGGGGCTTTGTTCTTTAATGCTAATCTTGACTGCATCAGGCCAGATTAGCTGCACCTTGACCTGTTCTACCCAGGCTAGTTGCTTCACCGATTGTCGAACCTCTCGCACATCTATATTGTATAAGCCATTCATTACATGCCAGGTCACTACCTGTTTAATTTTTTCCTTGGCGATGTATTGAAACGCCCCTTCTATTCGAACATATTTAACTGGCATCCAATTGGCGCCCTGCGCTTTAATTTCCTGCCAGCTAAACCAGCTGATGATTAATATCATCATCAACCCCAGCGACCAACAACGGATGCTTTTATTCATCAATCAATCAATCAAGCATTCATTCATTCAACAAAAACTGGTTTCTAAAATTCGCCAAACCAACTCATCAAAACCCATTCCACTTGCCTTTGCTGCCATGGGTACCAGACTATGACCAGTCATACCAGGTACAGTATTGACTTCGATCAGTTGCGTCATCCCTGTCTCATCAATAAATAAGTCCACGCGTCCCCAGCCAGTCACACCGAGCACTCTACAAGCGTCCAGCGCTAATTCTTTTATCTCGTCTTCTTGCTGTGCTGATAAACCACAAGGACAATGGTATTTTGTATTATTTGCTTGATATTTAGCCTCAAAGTCATAAAAGTCATGCGGTGTTTCCAGCCGTATGACAGGTAATGCTTCACCGGCTACTACAGCAACGGTATATTCGGCACCTTTCACCCATTGTTCAGCATAAACCTGACAACGAAATCCTGCTGCCAGAGTCAATGCATCCATCAACCCGGCCTTGCAAGTCGCCTTACTCATCCCCAGACTAGAACCTTCCAGAGCGGGTTTCACAATGACCGGAAAACCTAAATACTCACTGCAAGGCTCTATGTCTTTTTCACTTTCAAGTACAAACCATTTGGGTGTGACTAAGCCCTGTCCTTGCCAGCATAATTTGGTTCTTAATTTATCCATCGTCAATGCTGACGCCATAATGCCTGAACCGGTATAGGGAATCTTCATGGCTTCTAACACACCTTGTAACAAACCATCTTCTCCACCTCGTCCATGGATGATATTAAAAACCCGGTCTATGTTCTTATCATCCAATTGTGCAATCAGCTGGTCTTCAACATTGAGCGCCATGACGTCTACCTGCTGTCTTTTTAAGGCTTCATAGACAGCCATACCACTCTGCATTGAAATATCTCTTTCTGCCGATGACCCGCCCATTAAAACGGCAACACGCCCAAATTGATCTGCCTGCGTAATGTTCCGTGTTTTCATAAAGGGACACCGACTTTACATACTTCCGTTTCTAATTTCACCTGATGCCTTTCAAACACCTGTTGCTGAATATATTCAATCAATGTCTCGATATCTAATGCTGTTGCATTCCCCATATTTTCAATAAAATTCGCATGTTTTTTTGATACACATGCTCCACCTAACTGATACCCTTTTAAACCACATGCCTCTATTAACCTTGCCGCATAATCACCGGGTGGGTTTTTAAATACTGAACCACAGGTTGGCTTATTAGTCGGCTGAGTTAATGCCCTTTTTTCCAGTATGGCTTTGATCTTTGCCTGACTAACTCTGCTTTCCCCTTTTTTCAAGCTTAAGACTACGGCTAAGAACCACTCATCGCTATTGCCTTCTACTGAACGATAAGTCACTTTAAATTGCTCTGTCATTCTTATCGTCACTTGCCCCTGTGCATTAATCATTTCAACCTGGTCAACTATATTCCAGGTCTCACCGCCAAAGGCACCCGCATTCATTTTCAATGCCCCCCCCATAGTTCCGGGGATTCCTGCCAAAAATTCTGCACCTGTCAAACCATTTTCCGTACTAAATCGAGCGACATGCGCGCAGGGGACTCCGGCTTCAACATATACTTTCTTAGCGTCTACTAGCTGCATATCCCTTAACCGCCCTCGGGTATTGATGACCGTGCCTGTTATTCCTCCATCACGCACCAGCAAGTTACTCCCCAGTCCCAGCCAGAATATATTTTCCTGCTTTGGCAAACTGGATAAATAATTTATTAAATCCTGTTTTCCTGCTGGCAGATACATTTGCTCTGCAGGACCCCCAACACGCCAACTGGTATATTTTGCCAACGGCTCATTTTTTAACAATACGCCGGTCATTTTGCGAATGCTTTTTCCAGTTCTGCAGGCAACTCAGCCGCAATTTGCCCGACACTGCCAGCCCCAAGCGTTAACACAACATCATCAGTTTTCACGATTCCGACCAGAATATTAGCCAGTTCAATTCTGTCTTTGACAAAAACCGGATCCACCTGACCTCTTGTTCTGATTGCACGCGATAATGTTTGTCCATCAGCGCCTGCAATATGGGCTTCTCCTGCGGTATAAATATCCAGTAAAATCAATACATCCACTGTCGATAATATCTCCACAAAATCTTCAAATAAGTCACGTGTCCGGGTGTACCTATGTGGCTGAAAAACGACAACCTTTCTTTTTTCTGGCCAAGCCTGCTGCATAGCTTCAAAAGTTGCAGCTATTTCTCTGGGGTGATGGCCATAATCATCCACAAAGGTGACTTCACCCCCGTCTATCTTTATGGATCCATTCAGCTGAAAACGCCGACCTATCCCTGTGAATATCGCCAGACTTTTTATGATTGATTGATCATCGACGCCTAATTTAGTTGCTACCGTGATGGATGCCAGTGCATTCAACATATTGTGCCAGCCAGGCATATTCAGCGTAATGTTCAGATCCTGATTGTCACCCCAACGCAATACCGTAAAAGTAGTTTGCAGGCCGTGCTGTTTGATATCAATGGCTCTCACATCCGCATCCGGGTGTACGCCATAAGTTTTTACCGGCTTTGCAATATCAGATAAAACATCTTGCACACCCGGGTCATCCAGACACATGACAGCCAAACCATAAAAAGGTAAGTGATGCAGGAACTCAAGAAATGTTGCTTTAAGGCGTTTAAAACTGCCCCCATATGTTTCCATATGATCCTGATCAATGTTAGTGACTATGGCCATCATCGGCTGTAGATGTAAAAACGAGGCATCACTTTCATCAGCCTCAGCAACCAAATATTGTCCTAAACCCAGCTTTGCATTGGATCCCGCACTGTTTAACCGGCCTCCAATCACAAAGGTTGGATCTAAGCCCCCCTCAGCTAAAATGCTGGCCGTTAAACTAGTCGTCGTGGTTTTACCATGCGTGCCGGCCACTGCTATACCAAATCTAAAACGCATGAGTTCTGCCAGCATTTCTGCACGTGCTATTACCGGTATTCTATTTGCGTAGGCGACTTGGACTTCCTGGTTTTTTTCGTCTACCGCTGTCGACGTAACAACTACATCTACATTTCTTACATTTTCTTTAGCGTGACCAATATATATAGTCACCCCTTCCTGCTCTAATCTTCGAGTTACCGCACTTTCTTTAATATCCGAACCCGAAACGTCATAACCTAAATTTGACAAAACCTCGGCAATACCACTCATACCGGTACCACCAACACCAACAAAATGAATTTTATTGACATGGCCTAGGCCTTGAACGGATTGACCTGCTGCTTCCTTTTTCAATGTCCCACTTCCTGCTCACAAATTTCTGCCACTAAGCGGGTTGCCTCAATCTTTGCCTGTTTTTTTGCTGCCAGACTCATACTGGTTAAGGATGCCTTTACGC
>Ga0310122_10000301_pt1 | contig 31966 bp, 47 predicted proteins | sample CB6_Bottom_1051__FD_203503 | JGI IMG/M metagenome (GOLD analysis project Ga0310122, IMG submission 203503) | Marine microbial communities from Western Arctic Ocean, Canada - CB6_Bottom_1051 | ecosystem: Environmental > Aquatic > Marine > Oceanic | place: Canada: Western Arctic Ocean | collected...
ATCGGTCACCCCCTAGGCTCAGGATGCCCTTGGAGGACCCGCCGTTTCTATTCTGCACCCTTGCCCTTCGCTGGCTTGCGCACTCGTTGACTGGATGTTTCAAACTGGAATTTGTTTGTGAAGCCTCGCACCAGCGCGTTGGTCTGCGAGCGTGAGAGGTTGAGCTTGCGACTCAACTGCGCTTGGTTCTTGATGCCAAGCTCAGGGGCTTGCATTAAAAAGCCGAGCGTCATTGCGCGATTGTAAACGCCGCGCTGCTGAAAGTTTCCATCGTTGGTGATCCAGTTCACCACCTGACCGAGAGCCATACTCATTTCATCCATCGAGTAGCATTCACCCGTTGTGGTTTGGTTGGGTTGCATCGTATGGAACGGATCAATGAGCGGGTGCGCCACCCCGTTTGCCCACTCGTATTGTCCACCCACATCGCCGAAGTTGCTGAACGCCATTGAGTGTTTAGACACTCTGCACGCTTGGTTACTCCAGCGGGAAAGGTAGTTTGATGCTCACTCGTTTACGCTCACGCCCTTGAGCCATATTTCATTTCTCATTCTTCGGGGGGATTTCATGCGTCCATCCGTTTTCTACGCAAGCCTCGGCGCGCAATATCCGAAGCTCGAACGCGCGGAAAAATGCGTCAATTGCCTCCTGCTCCATCTCGCCAATCGTATCGAGGAAGCGGGGTTGCTTCGCCTTGTCCCACCTCTCGCGAGCAACGCGATCAAATCGCGTAACGATCATTTCGCGGATGTCGTCTGACGTCCATCCCTCGCGCCAATAAATAGGGAAGTGTTCGTATTTTTCGTCGGTCGCCGGTTTGTTGTTTGGCGGTTTGTATTTGTCGTTTGTTTTCCTGTTTGTTTTCATTTTTTCTTGTCCCGTATCATCTGCCTGATCCTTTCAGCCAGTTCAGGGTCGTAAATCTTGACGCCAATAAGCACGCTCTCAAGCTCGCTGCGGGTGTAGTCCTTGGGGTTGCCCTTGACCACATTTCTGGCTGTCTCAAGCCACGCTTTTTTTAGTGCTGCTTCCATCATTCGCCACCCCCTTCGCATTTGCACATCGGTTCCCCGCACCAACGGCAAACCAGTTTCGCATTCTGTTTAATCATTCGCGCCTCTGCCCGCTGAAGTTTCAAGCGCAAGGCAAAGATGTAGAAAACCAAGTCAATCGCCTCGTCCTCGATCTCATTCAGCAGGTCGCGGTCAACGATCAGCCCTTGATGCTCCGCCTGCCCCTTGTCGTATTTCTCGCGGGCCTTGGCCTTGAAGCGCGCAATGGCGTGCTCACGCACCTCGCTCGGCTTTATGTTTTCCAAGTCGATCATGTTAATTTCTTAAAAACGGGGTATTTCTCATCGGGGAAATTGGGTGATTTTAAGAAATTCCGCCGATCATTTTTATGGTTTTTTGACTGACAAACTTTTTTGTCGTTCATTGGTGATCGTCAAATACTCTGCTTCTCCTTCGCGATGCTTGCCAGTTCCTTGCGCACCTCAAACCAGCGGGTCTTTGCCTTGGGGTCATCCCAAATGAAATCGCCTCCGGCCACCTCGGCGCGATGCCGTTCCAGCTTCCCCTTCTCCTCCTCGTAAGCCTTGGCCTTGATGTCCAGAGCGTAGGCGTTTGATGATGCGCTGCCGCCCGTTCCACGCCCCTTGCTGGTTGATGGCTCGGCTCGGTTCTTTTCAGCCCAACGCTTGAGGGCGGTTTGCCAATTGGTAATCCTCAACCCGCTTGCCTTCAGCCAGCCCTGCGACTCGTAGTGGTCGAAAAATTCCTCTGCCCATTCCGGCTTGCATCCAATCATCGAAGCCTTCGCCAAGACGGTTTCAAGGTCAGGTGTTAATGTGGAAGCTGAAGTTGAAGTTGAAGATGAAGATGAAGATAGGGTGCACAAATCCGTTACATCACCGTTACGAAAACGCCTCATCCGCTCGGTATTCTTGGCCCTTTTCTCCGCATCGCGTACCATTCTGCGACTGAAAATGACCCCGTTTTTGTCCAAAGATGGTACAGAAAGCGACATAAGTTGGTCAAGAAGGCGACGGTATTCGCGCGTAGAAACGCCACAACCGCGACAGATTTGCCGTTGCGTCATCGGCTTGCCGCCCACCTCAAGCCGTCCGTAAACCTCGGCGTCGTGCATTAGCATCATCATCCGGAACCAAAGCCCTTGAGCCGCGAGCGAGCAGCAACTAACTGGATCGCGCAACCAATCGCCAACGTAGAATTGGATTGCCGGAAGCTTGCCGCTCACGTCACCGCCTCCAGCAGCCAGCGGATTGATGCGTAAGCCCCTACGCCCATAAAAAACAGCATGACCAGAAAGGTCAGCACTCTGCCTATTCTCATCACCATCAGGGTCGGCCCAACCCAGCGGCCTACCTTCTCGGCGTCCTCCTTTAGTTTCTTTGCCTTGGCTCGCGCCTTGCGGGCGTCGTCCTTTTGCTTTTGTGGTGTTGTCATAAATCATCCTCGCTGTCTGCCAATTCTGCTGGCCCTTCAAATTCGCACTCAAGGTCTTGGGCCTTTGCCTTCTCGATTGCTTCTTGCGCCAAATCCTGCACCTCACTGTATGCGGGCAGTTTACTGGTCGTCATGATGTCAACGCTGGTCGTTACTTTCAGGTGGTGCAGGTATGCTTTCATTTTTCCAAAGGGCTTCTCTCTGCGTCGTCCATCGGGACAAAGGTTTGCCAAGCCCATTCGTAGCCGGATTGGCAAGGCCGCTTGACGCGCATATATTTCTCGTTGTAGCGAAAGGTAAATGAGCCGTCGCCGTTGGTGATTTGTTTGACCAGAAAGAATGTCTCGTCCAGCAAGCGCATAAACAGCAGCGTCGGCACTCCAAACAGGATCGACGCCCGTTGAGCGTTGCCGAGCTTCACGCTGCCAAGGATTGCCCGCCCGCCATACTTGCCAAACAAGGTGGCCGCATCAAAGTTGCGACACTTGGCCTCGTAGATGTAAGCCACCTCGGTCGTCATTGATTCCCTGTTGCACGTCATAATCATGCCGTCCATCGGCGCGCGCGCTCCGGCCCAAGTGTCCTTTGGTGATTCAATGGCAATAAGGTCGGAGCGGGTGCAGGCGAACGCATTCATCATATCCCTTTCGGCATTTGAATAAGCGCGTCCGAGGTCGGTAGATACGCCCAACCCGCTCCGGTTTTTTCTCATATGCAAGGAGGCATAATGTGTTGAAGAATCGACCTCGTTTGTAGATTAGAATGGTACATCATCATCGGGATCGACAACGTGTCTGGATGCTGTCGTTGGCGGCGTAATAATGCCCTGCGGCAAATCGCCAAATGTCTTGGCGTTCCCAAGGATCGGCCCGCGCTCTCCGGCTTCGCGCTCCTCCTTGCTCACGCTTTGCACCACCATATGACTGTCACCATATTGACTGTCCGGCGTTTCGATCAGGGTGAGGTCGCAATATTTTGGGCTCACCGGCTCCTCGCCACCTCGGTCTTGGGGCTTGCCTGTTATCAGTCTGCCCTTGTCGATTTTCGTTACGTCAATGCTTATGCTAATTACTGCCATTTCGTTCCTTCCGTTCTGTTTGTTTCCGTTTCTCCCGCAGGGCGCACATACACTCCCGCTGGATTTTCAACCGCGCCGCCTCTGCCTGTTCTGGCGTTTGACCAACGCCGATTGAAATTCGTTCTGCCTTGGGCAGATGCACCCAGCCCATCAGGATGCCGTAGGCAACTATCTGCGGAGCATTCGCGCGCAGGTATTCGTTGTCGGCCTGTTGCTCCTTCATCACTTGCCCGCCCTCCTCCGGCCTGAATCAAGCAGCGCGTGAGATAGGATCAGCAGCGCGTCACTTGTCTTGAGTGTGATTTGCTTCCTGATCTCCGGCCAACGCCGCTGCGCCTCGCCCTTCAGCTTGTTCTTCCATTCGGTCTGGCTTGTCCCTCGCGTCCGGCTCATTGCAACGGTCTTTTGCCACTTCTGCGGGCGCACCAAACGCACGTCGGCGTTCAGGGCTTCGAGGAGGCCAAGGCAGAAACCGAAATGCTTGCCCAATACAAAGGCGCGACTGCTTGGAATGTTCTTGCCGCAGTAACTCGGCACGTCCTCAACGTAGGCAACCAGCCGCCAACCCTCATCCTCGCAGTTGCTCGCCGTCTCGCGAATCAACTCGATGAGGTCGCCATCGGTGGCGGGCATCGGCAGACACGCCACGCTGCCAAGCGGCCCAAGGATGGCAATGCCGCCGCTCTTGCCGGGATCAATTCCGAGCGTGTATTGTTGCGCTGGCATATTCCGGTTGCTCCTTGTTCAACTCAATAAACAGGCGGTACATTCCCTCCTGCGATTCCTTCAGCTTTTCGATGGCAAAGAGGGCAAGCGTTGCCTGTTGCTCATCCTTCAGGGATGACGCCAAGCTGCCCATCGCCTCCGCTGCTGCGATGATGGATTCCGCCGCGCTGCTTGCGGCCTCATGAATTATTCTCTGTTCGTTTGGGCTCATTTTTTTATCAATCTGGGTTTGCCCTCCTTGGTTTCGATTAGGTGACCGAGCTCCTTGTCGATCACCACCCTTGCCGCCTTGGGGCTGACGCCCGCCCTGCGCGCCACCATCCGCTCAAGCTCGGTGGGTGAAATTTTGATGCCATCAAGTTCCGCGCGGCTTAACATCCCCAACTCAAGGATGCCCTCGCGCATTCGTTGAGGGTCTGAAACGCTGCGCAACTTGCTGCCGTTGCGTAACTCCCACCCGCTGACCGCTTCAGGGTCTGCTGTAATCAACTCCTCTGCCCGCCCGCGAATGTCCTTGATGCACTCCGTTGCAACCCTTGAAAGCTCAAGCAACCGAGGCAAGTCCTCCACCGCAATCAGCGCGCCATTCACCTTGGCTACCTCGGCCAGTTGGGCGTTGGCCTCCGGACAGGTCGGGCGGGCTCGGCAGTATTTACAAGCCGCCGCCGTTGCCGTTCGTCTGGCCTTGGGATTGATGGCCGCTTGCAGGATGCGCAGCACCTCGTCGCGCGCCTCGCGCAAATCGTTCTTGGTGTAGGCCACCACTTGCGGCTGTTCGAATGCCTGAATGATGGCCACCAGAATCACGTCAGCCTTGTGCGTCTCGGCCACCAAGACCGCCAGCGCGCGCAACTGTAAATTGTCAGGGCTCTCCGGCACATCGCCTCGGCCTGTCTTGTAATCGATGACCAGAAACTTGCCGTCCTTGCTGCCAACAAAATCCGGCATCCCAGAAAACCGATAATCGCCAAGCGTCTTGTCGCGCATAAAATACCGCTGCTCCTTCACCACCTTGTCAACGCCTTCAGGAAAATGGTGGTCAACAAGGGTGTCCCGCTTGCGCATAAGTTGGTGGTAAATCTCAAGCTCATCATCGGCAAGCGTCAGCGTCTCCCCCGCAAGTGCGGAGTGAATCAGCGTGCCGCGCGTGGCGTCAGGGCTTGCCGGTGGTTCTGGCAAATTCTTTTCCGCATTCCATTTGCCGTTGCAGTCGGCCACCCCCTCAAGGTAGCTGGCTGAAATAAATCCCTCTCGTTCGTCCATTCGTTCCATTCCTTTTTGCAGTCGATAAAACCCCACCGCCGCGCCCTGCAAAACAGCGCGGCGATGAGGATGGTTGTTACCGTTGATTCGCGTAGCGTTTGTCTGGCCTCGGCTGGGCAACGGCTTGGGGTTTGGCCGACATAGCCGCACCCGCATCATCGTCCTCGCCCTTCACCGTCAAACCCACTTGAGCGCAAAACGTATAGCGGCGCGCGTAGCTAATCGCGGAAGCGAATGCGTGTGCGTCGGTCTTGTCCTTCGGGTGGAGCGGATGTTGCGAGGCGATCCATTGGCCGGAAGTGTGCAAAAGCAGCGACCAGAGTTTTGTGGCTCCAGTTTGATCCGGCCAAAGCACTTGCGTGAGGGCAATGCCGTTGGCGTTAAGCTTGGGCAGAGCCTCATCAAAGCAATCGGGAAGGTCGGCGTATTTATATTTATGCGCCACCTTGGTCTTGGTGACGGTCTTGATTGATTGCTGCACCTTGATGAGTGCGGGCACAATCTTATCCACCTTGGCCGAGGTCATCATCGTCTCGACCGTCGGCTTGTTGGCTGCTCCATTATTGGGAACAGGTTTGTGTTCTGATTTGGCTTGTTCTGTTTCCGCCATTTGTTAGGTTCCTTTCGCGTTCAGGGCGTCAGCCCTTTTCGTTGTTGTAAAGGCGACCAGCGGAAAATACTGCTGGTCGTCTTTTTTGATTTCCCAAACCGCAGCGGTTCGCCCGCTGGCGTTCTGGCGTCGTTGCCCGCTGTCCTGCAAGTACCCTCGCTTGACCAGTTCGGCCACTCGCGGGCGGGCGGTCAAAATGCTGATGCCGAGCCTTTGCGCAATCTCATCAGCGGTGTGGTTGCCCGCATCGAATTGGCGAATGATCCGCCGCTGCAATTTGTAGCGCAACGGGTGGATGGCCTTGAGGGCGTCGAGGTGGGTGGTGGTCATTTGCTTTGGATTGACTTCAGGACGTTGCAGAATAATCGGGCAACGTCGGTGTCGTTTGCGTACTCGTACCCGTAAGGAGCGAGGTCGAGGGTTGCGCGTTCGGCGTTCACTCGATCCCAAGCTGCGCGCCAATCGGTGTGGGGTGTGGGTTTTTTCTTCATTGTTGTTTGTTCTCCTTGTTCTTGTTTTATGTTGGGGGTTAAACCCCCGCAAGTAAAATCCAACAGTTAAAGGGGAGGGCAACATTTCAACGCTTCTGCTTCTGCGTGCCGATGTCCTTGTCCTCGCCCAATCTCTCCTTCAGTAAGTCGCGCATGAAATCGCTGGTGGTCATTCCGTCCCGCTTTGCTTCCGCATCAATTCTTCGCTTGAAGTCAGTGGTCACAAAACAGGCCAGCATTTTCATTCGCTTATGGTTTCGGCCTCCGGCCATTCGTCTGTTGGGTTGTCGTTTTCTGTAAAGTCCTCGCGCAACTCCGCTTCGCCTAGCGTCTCGCACTCGATGGCGTCCCGCACCATTTCCCGCACCGCCTTGCCCAAATTCTTGCAGAATCTATCCTGCAAAAACTGAACCTCGCGGGCGTTGAGCTTGACGGTAAAATTCTTCATTGCTTGCCTCACATAAGTATTACCGTCTTTCGGGGTGGGTGTTTAACGTAAACTTTTTAAAAGTTGCCCCCTAGTTACCCCCCACAAAAAAAGCGCGACCGTAGCCGCGCCTGTTGGGGTTGGGGGTGGGGTTAGAGTTTGTCAGGGGTCAGGCTCCAGAGCTTCAGCGCATACTCGCGCTTGAGCAACCGACCGTTGTCGGCCTTTTCCTCGCCGGTTGCATTCTCCTCCGGCTTGCCGAGGCTGGTGATTGAGTTCTCATAATGCGCCTTGCTCACGTCCATCGAGTGGCCCGCAATCTGGTTGGTGAGTTCCATATTGGAGTAGGCGTGTTTGTGGTAGCTGCAAAAGGCGTGGCGCAAGGCGTCCTTCGGCCACTTGTCCCATCCGGCATCCTTGTAGATTTTCTGGAACAGCGTCCGGTGCTCGCCCGCTTGCTTGGCGTTCGCCCGCCAGTTGCGCCACTTCAAGCCGCCCGTCCCGTCGTCGGGCAGGTAGCCGTCGGTGGGCTCCAGCCATTTGCGCAGCGGCCCGCAGTCGTCGATCATAATGACGCGAGGATAACCGCCCGTTTTTGGATCGTTGATTTTGATGTATCCCTCCTTGAGCGAAACGTCGTCGGCGGTCATGCGGTCAACCTCCTCCGGCCTGATGCCAGCGAATAAGCAGAGCGCGTAATAACTGATGGCCTCCGGCCTGACCTCGTTCACCTTGCGCAGCAGTCGCTTGAGGCTCTCAATGCTGAACAGGATTGGCGGGCGTTGGGTTTTCTTTTTGCGCTCAACCTTGGCCGCTGGATTGCTGCCGATGAACTCCTGCACCACGCACCATTCCAGAAACGTGTTGATGCCGCGCAAGCTGGTGTTGTAGCTGGTCGGGTTCTCGTACCGCTCAAGATGCGCCTCAATGTGCAGCTTCGTCACGTCGGCAACCGCGACCTTGCCCGCCTGTTTGATGAGCCCGTCGATGCCGGTGCAGTAGCCAACAACGGTGGACTGCTTCACGCCCGCCTTATTCTTGGCCGCTCTGAATTGCTTCTTGGCCTCCTCCAGCTTCACACCATTGCTGGGTGCGATGGGTGCGGCGGTGGCAACCGTCAGGCCGTTGCCGTTGCCGTTGCGGTGAGCCTCAAAGAAGGTCAAAGCCTCGCCGAGATCATAACCGCCATCCTGCGAGCGGAGGTAAGCCGCCGAGAGGCGAATGCGGTCGTCGCTGCCAAGGCCAATGAAGGTGTCGCCGAGCTTGGCGTATGCGTCGTTCTCGTTGCGTGCGAAATTGGTTGCGGGCTCAATGTCGCGGAAGAATTTCTGCACCCGTCGCGGCCCAAGCCGCCCGTAGACAAAGAAACGCTCTTGACCAAGTTGGTTGTCCTTGGCGGTGACGGTTAGTTTTCCGAATGTGATTGGTGTCATAATTTAGCCTTTAGCTGATTGTTGGGCCATTGCTGCGCTCGTCGTCCTCGGTTTCGCCGCCGGTCGTCCAGCCGCCAAATGTGCCGTCGCGTTCCTCGTCGGGCGGGTCGTTGTCGCTCACCTCGCCGAAAGCTTGGTGGCGGCCTTGGCCGAGGTAGGGGAGGTCGGTTGCGTCGATGAAACGAATGGAGGCGTTGCTTAAGCAAAAACCCTCGAGCGAGGCGGCGCAGCTAATCATATGCCGAATCTCCTCGGCGGCGAAACCAGCGTTGCTAACTAGGGCTTGATTGCGCCGCCTATCCACGCCGAGGGCGAGTTGGGCAATTGCCTTTTCTACCCTTGAGGTCGTTGCGGCATTGAGTTGATGTTTGTTTATTTTCATATTCGTTGTTGTGTTCAGGTTGCGCGGGGGTTTTACCCCCCGCTGTAAAATTAGTTAGCAAAGGGCGCATCGGCGGGCAACTTGATCTTGCCGGAAAAATCAGCTTTCGCAATCGCGTTCAAGTGATGGAAAATTGCTGTTTTGTTTTTGCTCGTTTCCTTCGGCCAATTCGCCTCGACGTATTCGGCAGTATTTTTCGGCCCGCCATAAAGCTCGACGTGCCGCCTTGCCGTTAACATTTTAGGAGCATCAAAAAGGCGGGTTTTTGTTTTTTCGGTGAGTTCGTTTTGGTTGCTTGCTTTGTTCAAATTGATTGCCTCCCCCTCGATTGTTTCGAGGAGGGTTTCGATCTCTTTCTGCTTGCGGGTGTACCATCTGCTTCCGCATACCAGATTTGAAAGTTCGTCCAGCGCGGCGTCGTATTTTTTTGTCGTTGGGCTTTTGAATTGGTTGCTGATGGTTGTCATTTTCGTTGTTGTTGTTTCGTTGTTGTTGTTGTCGCTCACTGATTAGAGAATGGGAGTTAAACCCCTTTTCGTCAAGAAATACTTTAACCTTTTTCAACCTTTTTTATGGCTCAAGTTTGGCACAAGTGGCGAGGGGTTGAGAAAATTGGTCGGAGCGGCGCGATTCGAACGCGCGACCTCCTGCTCCCAAAGCAACAGTCTGCCCCTAAAATCCCTTAAAAACAAGCCTCGAAAGGGTGGTTTGCCAATATTAACCGGAGCAAGGTGCTCGGTTGCCCCCTCTAATTTGGCTGGGGTCACTTATTACCTGCGGCCAATCAAAGGCTGTTAGAAACGATTCTAAACGCCAAGAAAGCCCACTCCTGCGAGGGGCAAGGTGTGCGATTACTCGCTCAAATCAAAGAAAACCCAACCGCCCTGCAGCTCGGCGATGGAGCGGATTTCTTCGAGTCGGTTGGTCAGGGTGTCCGTCGCCAGCGCAAAGATGATCTGCTGCGCGATGAAGCCGCCGACCATAATGATCGCCAAGGTGCGCCAAGAAAAAAGGCCAGCGCGCTGCTTGCAGTTCGCGTGTCTCATTTGGGGCTCAGGCTTTCTTAAACTTGTAGGCAACCACCACCGCCGCGAATGCCATCACCATCAAGGCGGTATCGGCGGCGAGGTTGAAAATCCATTCAAGCAAGCTCAAGTAGAAATATACGTTGTTCTCCATCCATTACATTAGACGCTTTCAGGTTCGGATTCGTTAGCGTTAATTTGTCCCGCCTCCTCCTCCCACTTTCCAATCGGGCAGTGCGATGTTTCGAGCCAGAGCTTGAAGCCGGAGCAACCGCAAGCCCCGCAGCGGCCTACGCCTTGGAAAGCGTTCGGGCTCCACATCTCGCACCCTTTGCAAATCTCATGCCGCCGCTCGTACTCGTCCCTGTCGGCAATCGGGAATCCGGCTTTTGCCCAGATCGATGTTGCCCCTGCAAAGTTGTCGGCCAGTTCCAGGAGGTTAGGTCGGCGTGGCGGGATGGGGTGGATGGGGTTGCTCATAAGATTTCTATAAACTCAATGCCGCCGCGAATGATGACGGTGAAGTCGCCTGACTGTTCGCCGTCCTCCGGCTCGCCCTTGTCGTTGGTGTAAAGTGATGTGGCCAAAACGATGTAGTGCTTGGTCTGTTTCACAAGCTGCCCCTCGGTCCAGCACTTCGAGGGCTTCGCGTCGGAGAGCAGAGCGTTGGTGTGGTTGCAATAATCCCACCACCAGACGCGGCAGCGTTCGCCTACTTTTGGCTGTTTCCTTTTGGCAGTCATTGCAGCAGATGCCAAGCCTCGCGGTACTTTTCCCACTCACATTCGCGGCCATACCGATGCGTGCCGTTCTCGAAAAATACCAGCGTTGCCGCTTTGCGCCCCGTCACCTCCTTGGCCGGAATGATGAAGCAAGCCCAAGGCAGCACCACAATCGCAAAGTCAAAATCCTTGGCGGAGTACGCTTCCGATGAACTCACCCCTCGCCCCATCCTGACGTAGTAGCTTGAGGTGGTTCGCTTGTCTGGTTTGTGGCGGGATTTAACCTGAAGGCGGTTGACCTTGCCGCGCCAGTCAGCGATCAAGTCCCAAGTGGCCGAGTCGCCAACCGGCCAAGCGCAATCAAAGCCGCGCTGCACCAATAGCCAATGCACCTTGGCCTCGGCTTCCTCGCCTTTGCGCTTGCTTCCCTTTTCCAAAATCAATCAGATTCAAGTTGCTCCTCAAGCCGGTTGATTGTCTGCAAGGCGTCCCGCACCCACTCTGGACTTGCCAAGGTTGCGGCCTCGAAATCTGGCCGCGCCATTAGACGCGCGCTATTCTCCAGCTTCATCGTCACGCACCCCGCCGCCATCAGCAGCAAGAATGCGAGTAATGGCATCGTCAACCTCGTCGTCCTTCCGTTCACGTCTCTTTGCAGCATCCACCCGTTTGAGATGTTGGTTCAGTTGTCCCATCGCCGTCGCGAGCGTTTCAAGGCTGGCCGCAATCTTGGGGATCGCAGCAAGGGCGGCGAGCAAGCTCATTTTTTCTTGGCAGCATACTCCTTCAAGGCATCCACCACCGACTGCCCGCCGATGTAGCAGGGCACAATGACCACAATTGCTGCAATGAGGCTTTCAGCCAGTTTCGGCTCAAGGTTGAGCCAGTCGGTTGCCATCACCAGCAGCAAGCCGCCAATGGCCATCCAGAGTTTGCGCGATTTCAGTTTTTCTTTCATGTTTGTTATTCCTTGTCTCGCCACGCTTGGCGGATTTTTATGCAAGTCCAGACTAGGGTTGCGAATAGAAGCAGGCAGGAAAGTATCGTCTGCACGTTGCTCAAGTTGGCAATGGCCAGCGAGCCGCCGTTAATCGTCATTACTTTTGCGATGTCAAAAACGTGCCCGTTCATGCCTTCTCGCTCCGCCTTCGTTTCAGTAGCTCGTCAGTTGCCTTACGGCGATGCGGTGAGTGCTGGCGACAACACCATTGCAGGTCGTCATCGCTTAACTCCTCAGCGTTGGTTCCGTCCCCGTCAATGAAGGCTTGGCCGTCAACGCATACCTTGTGAAATTTCGCCAGAAACTTCACTGCCTCGGCCAGCTCATCCAGCGTGAGGTCGTCGGTGTCTTTGCCTTGCAGAATGTTTTTCGTGTTATCAGTCATAATTTACAATTTGTACCACATCCCTAACGTGCCGCTGGCATACCAGCCAGTGACGGCATCCGACACCAGAGTAAGCTCAAGGTCGTAGTAATACCCCTCGATTGTTGTGAAGCCGGAACCTGCACCGTCTGTTATTTCGTAGGCTGTATAGATCAGGTCGGAGCCGGCTCTCGTAATGTTCATGTATTCATAATTAGAGTCCTTGATAATAAAAGTTAAGCGCGTCCCTCCGTCGACACTTGATGCCGCTGGCAGCGTGACGGTTAAGGTGGCCGCTGCGCTGGAATCATCCCAACGGTAAACGTGATCCCCGACTGCGGTGGCTGTATACGTTGTGCCGGAAGCTATCGTCGTGGACTCTCCTACCGGCGGAATGTCATAATAAGGCGGGTCGGAAAACTCCAAGGCATCCCCAGCAGGGTTGACGCGCAAGAGCTGGAGTGCGTCACCTATAGGTTCGGGGAGCTCAAGCTTTAGGCTTGGGGGGTTAACAAGAGCAATCAAACTGTCGCTGGTCCACAATCTCCCAATCCCCCAAGTTGCTTCGCTGGTTGTAAGAGTGTCCTTGCGCGTCAAATTGCCGTCGGCGTCCACTTGATAGCTAATCAACGTGCCGGTTGATGTGGATGCGGAGTAATAAGAGGCCGTATAAACAAAGTTGCCATCCCCGCCTACGCCTTGGTGGTACGTGGGGTCAGGTGATCCGCTTGCTCCTCCGTCATTATCAACGTGGGTTGGGTCGCCTGCGCTATCAACTGAGAATGACGAAAAGCCACAAGTGCCATATGCAATATAAACAAAAACGCCGTCGCCCCAAACATCCGTTGCCTGCGCGGTGGAGCAGGCTGGATTGATGCCGGTGCCGAGCACCGCAAAGCCGGCACTGTCCGAATATGATAACGAACGAACACCGCTGTTGCCAGTGCTCCAGTGACCTGCCGCAAAAAGGTAAGTGCCGTCGCTCCAGAGGCGGACGCCGGCAAAGCCGCCCGTTGGGGCATAAGTAATGGTATTGGTCAAAACTCCAGAGCTATCAACCGTAAATGCTTTTAATTTTGAGCCGGCTGAGTCCTGAGTAACGGCAAACACAACATCGTCGATGCCAATTGTTCCGGCCCAAATGGAAGTGGCAACGTCGTTCCCTGAATTGTCCCACGTGCTCAAATGCGTTAGGGCTCCATAGCCGTCCACCTCAAAAGAATGGATGCCAACGTCGGTGCCGGACACATTTGTGGCAGTAAAGACCATCTGCTTGCCGTGAAAGTAGGCTGTGGCAACACCTCTGGCATATCGGTCGTGGCTACTGCCTTGCGGGTCGTCGGTGTCTTTAAGCGTTAAATTCCCTGAACTATCCGCCGCCATTACCTGCAGCCCCTCATCTCCCGCAGCAAGGTAGATAAAGTTTGAGTCGCCTGTAATCCCAACAATGGCGTCGGGCGTTCCTTCGAGTAAAGTGTCAATCAACGCGAGGTTTCCAGTAGAATCAACGCTGAAGGATTGCAGGCCGATATATGCGCCGCTTTCAATTGACGCCCCAAAAACGAAACCAGACGCGCCAGTGGTCGGGGCGTCTCGTGGTGTGGGTAGCCATTTGCTTTCTCCTGCGTCCCACCTTAATAGCTGGTCGTCAATGAGTGCGCGTGAGCTGGTGTCTACATCGGTCAGGTCGTCAATGCCTGTAGCTCCTCCTCCGCCGCTGCCGCTCGCCGCTGCGGTTAATCGGCCTTGAGCATCAACGGTTATGTCTGCTGCCGTATATGATCCAGCCGTTACCGCTGTCGAATCCAAGTCCAGCGTAATGGTTCCGCTTGATGTGATCGGCCCGCCGGAATCAGTTAAGCCGGTTCCGCCGTCAACGGTTACGCTGGTGACTGTTCCCGAGCCGCCGCCTCCGCCGCCCGTTGTCTCTGTCCAGACGGCCGCGCCCGCAGTCGCATCAAGGCAGACATACTCTTTGTCGTTGGTTGTATCAACCCAGCGAGAGCCTACTGTATAATTGTCGTCCGTATCATCACCAGCCACTGGTGCGGTTGTTCCATTGATTTCGTTTTTTATCCACTCCGGCGTTGATGCTGATGAGTTGGTGCGCAACGTGTCCCCTGATGTCCCAATCGGCAACCGCACATTGTCGCTGCCGTCGTGGTGTATCATATCACCGCCCGTTGTGGTGGGGGCGAGATTGTCAAAAGCATCTTCTGCTGTACTGGCTCCGGTTCCACCAGTTCCGATGGCGACCGCCTGCAAACCCACCTGCCCGCCGGACACCGTAAAGGCTCCGGAATCAAAGCTGGCAATTCCCTTGTTTGTGGTCGTCGCGTCCTCGGCGGATATGGTCACCGTATCGCCGCTGACCGTTGTGTCCACCCCTTCACCGCCCGTAACCGTCAAGGTCGAATCAACCGCCGATGCCGTTGCCGAGCCTGAATCGGCGTCAACCGTTGCCCACAAGTTTGGCGAGGTGTTGGTTGCCGGAGCCCACGCAGAGCCATTCCACGCAAGCACCTCACCTGATGATGGCGAGGAAGCTGAAACGTCGCTTATGTCATCGAGGGCGTGGGAGTGAGCCGCAGAGGTTGGTGAGATTTCAAGCCAGACCGCAACGCCCGTTGATGAATCGGCCAAGACGTAAGCTGTATCGTTGGTGACATCCACCCAAAGACTGCCGACCGCATACCCGCCGCTGTCATCATCGCCTGTTGTCGGTGCAGCAGTCGCATCAAACTTGTTGAGCACATCGCCACTGTCGGCCAATTCAAATCCTGTCCCGCCGCTGTTGACCTTGAGAAACTTGCTTGCGGTTAATCCGGACAATCCGCTTGTGCCAATAATGTGCGCGTAATTGTAGTCGCCGGATTTCGTCCACTCGATTGTTTCCGAATCTTCAGCCGTTGCCGCAAAGCTATTGGCAAACGCGCTTCCGCTCGTCACGCCGCTTGGCGGAACGGTGGGGTTGGTGATGACATCTTTGTGCAGGGTAACGCTCTCATGCAGGACGGTGTGAAACTTGGTTGACCGCTCAACCTCAATTTCAAAGATGCGCGCCAGAGTCGAGCCGGAGGCATTCGTGAAGGCATCATTCAGCTCGGTGGTATTAAAAACTAGGTCAGCGGTAAACGTGTTGGCGGTGGTATCCTTCGTCCACGTCTCCTGAAGCACTTCTGGGTCCACATCCGGAAGGCCGATGCCAACTGCAATGTCGATGTCCGTCACATCAATAATCTGCATTGGCTCGGTGAAATTGCCTGTCGGCTCCAGCAGCGTGACCACTAAACGCATTGTATCCTCGCGAAATAATGCGGGCAGGGTAACGGGGAAATCGCTGGTCGCATTCTTGACCAGCTTTCGGTTTGCGGTATCTACGTAAAGTTTCAGTTCCATCGCTTGAAAGCCCTTTTATTTTGGCGGTTTGTTCGGGTTTTCAGAATGAAACGTCCCGCATAGTGGCAGCACCCGAGTCAACTAAAGGGCCAAGCAAAGATGCGCTTGCCGAGGGGCTGGCATTCACTCGCCCGCCCGCAGCAACAAAGAAAGCAGCGGTATCCTCGCTGGAAGTAATCGGGTCAACCGCCACCACGTCCCCAATGCTGGTGCTCGTATTGCTGACAGTATTCTGATTGCGGGTGGTAAAAGACCCCGCCACATAAAAAAAGTTAGCTGGAACAATTGAAGCTCCGACGGCTGAAAGGTCAATCAAGGTGAAGGTGTCGGCAGCATGATCCTCGATGTCTGATGCCTGAATGTTGCCGTTGCCTACGGGGTCAATTTTGGAAATGAATGCCCCTGCACTATAATAATCCGCCGCTGCCGCGCCTAATTGTGACACAATATTGTGCGTGACAACGCTGCTCATTTTAATGAATGAGCCTGAAGCATATAGTGTCCCGCCATTATCGGTCGCAGACCATCCGGCGGGGATGGGTGACACTCGGTACCAAGCATCTTGTTTTAAGTGAAAAATATCTGCCCCAGATTTGACGGTGTAATATGCCTCTCTTACGTCATAAGAATCCTTCGTTAGCATATAGCCAGCTTTGGCCAACACCCAAACGTCCTTGGTAACTTTCCAGCTCATTGGTACGATATTATAGCTGCTGCTTGGGTCAAACGACACGCCAAGGTGAAGGCATTTAGGCTGGCCGCTTATGGTGGTATCGTGAACGCCCGCTGTCGGGCGGGGGATGGAGTGGCTTGCCCCGAAGTGGTAATAATCCTGCTGACTTGTCTTGAGCGGAAAATTCTCCAGCCTTGCGTTGTTGTCGGGAGTGTCCCAAGAATAAAAAGTGGCATAAGAAACTCCGCGCTTTCGGCGCGGCCCGCCTTTCCATCGAACGCTATACCCACCCCTCCATTGGCTCACTTCCTCGCCTTCAGTTCCATCTTCAAAAATTGGCCGGAATGACCACGCTTGCCAGATTCCATTCCGCACCGCGCCTGTTGTGCTGACAGGGTGCTCCACTCGCACCGTCTTTTTCGTGAGCGGGCTGCTTTCTTGGTTCCAGAAAGCCCTCGTGTAACTCGACAACCCGCCTATTATAGGCCCATAGAATGTCTTGAAGGGGTCGCCGAGCAAGGGGTCTTGGCGTGGTAGGATCGCATAAAATTTTTCTGGTTGCCAAGTGAGCGGCATATTCAGTTCAGCCCCGAAAAGGTGGTAAGAGCAAGTGTAGTCCATTTGAGCAGGGGCACTCCGGTCCAGCACCGCATCATAACTCCAAAGGGGAAAAACCCAATTTGTTGCATTGGTGTCGTAGCTGACGTTGCCCGTCCATCGGGTTATCCTGACTTTAGCAACGGGCTTGGTGTATGCGTTTATCAACCACAATTGATTTGGTACGGGGCTGAGTTTGTGCAGCCGTACCGTCCACTGCTCGCTTGCAATTGACGAGTCCACATCGGAAATTGAGCCAGCAATTGTTCCGCCAGCGGTGTGGGTGAGGAAGTTCCTGCCAAGCGACTCCAATCCGTACGGCATTCCGCTGGAATGAGAAAAGTTTGGCGGCGGCATATCGCTCGGCAAGGCGTGCATCGTCACGTCGGACATCCAGACAAAAATTGCCCCCTGTAGAATGTGGTTGTTAGCATTGTGCGAAAAATATGGGTGAGCGCGCACCGCGTGCCCTGAGCCGCCATGATCGCCTTGCTGGACCGTTTCCCCATATGGCCTGTAAAATCCAGTGTTGTCGTGACCGCACCCCCACGTCTCAACCTTGTCTGCCCGCCCGAAAGGGTAATGCCCGTTAGACTGGAGCCAGTCTATGCGGAACGGGGTGGTTGATGCGTAGCTACTCTTGTCATATTGCTGATCGTAGGACTTATCGCGCTGCCTGTAATTGTCCATCGTCACCCCGCCGCTGTTCCACTTCAGGTGCGAGCTGTCCGTTGCCCCATCAAATCCAGTAGTGCGGTTTGTGACGGGTTGGGCTGTTGTTTTCCAGATGCCAGCACCGCGCGCGCCAAAGTCCCAATTGGGCGAGCCGGAGCTTACCAAAACGCTGCCGACTGTTTCCCACTCTGCATCGTCTCCGCTGCGATCATCGCCCCCGCCACTCTGCCCCCATCCTTCGGCGCACCCGCAAGGGTCGCAAGTATCCTTGATAATTGGGTGGAGCGAGGGCATTAAGGATAAACCGAAACGGGCACATAATAATATGTGGTCACTTGATTAGAGCAACTGGTGAGAGCCACCGACCACTGCCGACTGTCGGCGTTCACGTCAACGTACTGCTCGCCGTTCGGCCCCAGCTCTGCCAATGAAAGGCAGTAGATGATGTCGCCCACCTTGTAGCTTGGCCGGATTAAGGCATTTGAGAAAGGCTGATAAAACAGCCGGAGGTATTGCGGGAGCAGGATTTTCTTAACGTCGGTCGAGCCCTTGATGCGCGCGCTGATATAAGTGCCATCATCAACGCCTGTCCTGTTATATGGATTCTCCGGCAACTCAGCGGCGGTCGTGACCTCCATCTCAAGAATTGAGCTGCCGCCACTCGCTCCCGCTGCCTTGCTTCGCAAGGCTAAAAATGTCCCCTGCGTTGTCCGGCTGACCATTATGTCAGGCGACGGCATCACCTGATTGTTCCTCGCCAAGCCCTCCACCTGCTTGAGTGCTTGCCCGCCAAGAGCCGCGCTGGTGGGAATGCTTTTGACTGGCGGGTTGGTGAAGGCCATTAGTAAGTCGCCTGTTGGTAAAGATAATCGTTCCAGTCCTCGGAGTGCCAATACTCCTGCTCAATGCTCATCTTGGTTCGTTCGTATTGAACGCTTGGGGCTTTCTTTAGCCACTCGCCATAGTCCGGCATTGCAAACTTCAAGCCCGTCGGCACTCCCTCCTTGTTTTCCATCTGCCAAGTGTTCACGCGCTTGTTAACATTCGTAAGCCCATAAATATCCTTGGTCGAGGTCGGCAAGGTGATTGATTTGCGCAGCACATATTGTGATATAATGTAGGAATCAATGCCGTCGCGGAAGTAGGTGAGAATTATTTTTGCCGCAACGCAGCATTTGTTGTTCACGTGAACCCACGTTGACGAGCCGAAGCCTGTCCCAGATTTGACGCTGCAGACGTAAGCCTTGTCGTTGAGTACATCCACCCAAATGCTGCCAACGCTGAATTGCCGCCCTGTTGAAGCCTCAACCGCAGCCGCGCCAGCCGCGCCAGTATTAGGGTCAGCCGCCCCGTTCATTTCATTGTATAAATCGTATTTTACAGCATACGGCGAGACATCGCTTGCAGTGCAATCCCACCCTGCAATAGTGGCGTCAAATGTTCCTTCTTGGCCAACTCGCTCGGCATTCTCCCGCAGAAATTTGTACTGCGTTGGGCAGATGTTTGCGAGCGAGCGAATCGTTGGGTGCGTCCAGATGCTTTTTTCATAGTCCGATGCCTGTAAGCTCCACGTCGTAGACTCAACGCCTGAGCCAATGTCATCATCGGAGCTGATGTCCAGCGTGGACAGGCCACCGCCCGCAGGTGTGATTTGCAAATTAACAGTTGCAGGTGTTCCGGCGTCGTCGTCGGTCTTTTCCTTTTTTATCTGCGCGGCGAGCGCGCGAATCTCTGAGTCGGTTCCGACATATTGCTTGGTAGACACCCAACCTGTAGCGGGCGAATAGCTGAGTGCGCCAGCTTGCTTTACGGGTGATTTGTCGCCATGAAGTGTGCCCATATTTTTCAGCCCCCGTTGATGATGATGTTGCGCAGTTCAGCAACATTCTTGTCTAGCTGCGTGCGCTTCTCTTGTGCCTTTACCATCAAGGCAAGCTGTTGCTTGCCGATGTTCAGCTGAGTGGTTGCCATCCCCATCCGCCCGCCGATCTTTTCCAGCTTGTCCCCCTTGAAGCCAGTCCATGCGGTGAGGCGTTTTGCTGCCGCGCCCTCTTTCTTTTGTTTCTGGGCGGCGGCTTTTAACTGTTCTTCTGTTTCTGCCTTTTGCTTTTCAACAAGTTCCTGCTGGCGCACAAGTTGCTCGTCGCGTTTCTTTTTCCTTTCTGTTTTTTCATCCTCCTTCTTCTTCTCTTTGGCTGCCTGTTCGTTTGCGATGTCCTTTCTGGCGGCCTGAAGGGCTTCGCCTTTGTATCCAATCCCAAGCCATTCCTCTGCTCCCCCAAGTCCCACCGCGCCAAGGATGCCAGAGGCGGCGTTCAACACGCCTTGCACTGAATAATTTCCCTCAATGATCGAATCTGAAAGGGCCTCTGACGCTACCCGTTGCTGGGCCTCCCACTCCGCCGCCTCAGTGTCATATCGCTCAAACGCCGCACCAATCCCGCGAGACTTGAATGCTTGCCAGCGCGTATCTATTTCCGCCATTTTCTCGCCCGCCTCGGCGAGCTTCATGATTGTTTCTTCGTCGATGGTTGCCCCCAAGTTGCGAAACTTCTCCCGCAACCCATCCACCCCAGCCCCGAAAGTGACTAGCAACTTGTTGCCCGAGCCGCCAAAGACGGTGTTCAACGCCTCTTGAAGTCCCTGCGAGTTCGCGTCGGCATATTCCAAAGCCCGCGCGATTTTCAGAAAAAGCTGGTCGGGCTTCAGGTTCTCGACATCTTTAACCGTCACCCCCAGCATCTTGAAGGCTGCACCCAACTCCTCACGCCGCTGTTCACCGCGAAATTTTGACAGGGTGCGGTGCATATAAATCTGCATATTCTTAAACGAGCCCATTCCCTCCTCGATGGTCATGCCTGTTTGCGAGAAGGCATAATCCATTTCCTGAATGAATCCGGTTGTAACTCCAAACTTTTCCGAGAGGTCTTGTATCTTGCCGCCCCACTCGACGGTTTGCTTGATTTGCTGGCCGATCACCGCCGCGCCGACTCCGATGCCAAGCATTCCCGCCCCGCTTTTGAGGATGCCCCCCATCTTGCCGCCGATGCCCTTCATCTTTGCGCCAAGTGAGGTGACGGATTTCTTGGCGCGATTCATTCCGGACTGAAACGCCTTGCCGTCGAGCCCTAGTTTGCCGAATAGCTTAAATGGCATTGGTTGCTCCTCGGTTATTAATTGCCTCGGCCACAAGCGCATCGTGGTCGCGGTCTGCTCGCTCGCGCATCTCCTTGCGGTGTTCGCGGTCGCAAACAAGAATATTGCCCTCGCTCTCATGCCACGCATAATAATCCCACATTGCTTGAACGTAGGGGCAGTCGAGAGCCTCGGCGGGTGAATAGTTGAGGTGACTTTGCAGCGTCGACTTGACGTGCTGCAGAAATGGCGTGCCGGATTCGGCGAGGGAATTTCCGCCCTCGCCCAAGCTGATAGTGCTTGGAGCCTCGGTTCCTTGGTCAATGTAATCTACCAGAGCGAGCATTTTTTCATCCCAATCTATTCGCTTAAATGGCGAGTAGCGGAAGAGCCAGAAACGGATTTTCCACTCAAGCCAAGGGTCTTGAAGGGTGGGGGTGATGTCTGCCGTTTCGCGGGTGCAAACCAGAATCGCCAGAACAATCTGGTCGGGTCTGGTCGCTGGAGTAATGCCCAACCGATCAAGGAAAAGCAGATGCCCAACGGACAAGGGCTGCAACTCTTGCCCCAGAATTATTGTTGGCTCTGGTAAGGCAAGGCGCAGGTAAGTTTCATATTCTGAGGCCACATTATTCGCCCTCGTCCTCTGCTGCCTTTTTCGGCTTTCTAGGCTTCTCAGCCTTCTTGCCGCCGCCTAGGGCATTCACTTTGCCGGAGCTTGCCGCGCCCTTGGGGGCAGCACCTTGCACACATCCGCCTGTTGATTGTTCGTCAGCCATTATGGGGTAATGCTGTCGTAGCTAGTCAGTGAAAGGTCAAACTCAACCACGCCATCCTGCTTGCGCGATTTGGTCGAGGTATCGCAAATCCAATCGCCATTAATGTCTGCGTCTCCGCTTGTTACCGTAACCTTATCGCCTACGCCGGGCTGGGAAACCGACGACGCGCTTGTGCCGCTTGGGTAGCATTTTAGGCCGAGGGTCTTGCGTCCGTTGTAGTAATAAATGGTGGTGAGCTCGCCATCCTCGTCAGCCACCTCCGCCTTGTCGGCTTCCTTGCCCAAGTCCTCGCCCGTAAACGTATAGCCGCCCGTCACTGCTGCGGTGTAGCCCGTCATGTTTGTCGTACTTACCCCCCAGATGATTGCAGTTCCTTTTGTGACGGCCATCGATTTTTTTCTCCCAAATTTCCAAGGGCATCATCGCCCTTTTATTTTGGTGGATTGTTCGGGTTTGGGGTCAGGCCGCGCCGGTCTTTCTTGCCGCCTCCTGCAATTTTCGCTCGATGTAGACCTTCATTGACGCGCGTTCCTTGGCGAAAGCCTTCCCTAATGCTGGCTCGCCAAACGCTCTTGCGGCGTCGGCTTGACTGTATTTTGAGCCGTGCGTGGTGCGGTCGCTGTTCTTTTGTGCGCCCGCTGCGTTGGTGAATGTGGCGGTGGGCCTGAATGTTCTTTTGCTGATTTTGGCGGGGACTGCGGTTCCGAGAATCTGGCCTTTGCGCTGTTTCGCACCCTTGATGTTCTTGATCTTTACCCGCCCCGCCCTTCGCATCGCGCCGAGCGGCCTTGTCCAGCCCGCCTTAATATATCCCACGCTGGCAATCCTTGCGGCGATGATGCGCTTGGTCGCCTCCTTGCGGCTCGCGGGCATTGATTTTCCGCGAACATATTTCATCATAATTTCCCTGCCAAAAAGCGAGCCGATCCAGTTCTGCCCGTCCTTCGACCTGACCCATTTGCGAATCTCACCTTTGTCGGCCAACTTCGTCCCTTCTCCAGCGGCGTGGATGATGTAAGCGGCCTTGGTGTTAAGGGCTTCGGGCAGTGTTTTCGACGTGCATAAGCTCATATACTTCTCAAAAGTCTTGTTGAACTCCTTGCTGTTCAACTCCAGAAGGATGCCGGGGTGCGGCAGCTTGATTCTCGTTGCCATTTTACGTTGTCATGTAGGTGTACACTTCCACCCGCACCACATCTTCAATGCGCTCATCATCCATCTCGCCGCGATCAAATCCGGCAATCCTGATGGCCTTCACCTCCACCTCGTTCGCGTAACCCGTTACCCCTCCACTCAATGAAGCGGCCACTGCATTGCTGTCGGTCGCAAGCCACTCAAACAGGTTGCCGACAATCTGGTTGTGATTGTCAAAGGCGGTTTCGTAAGCCTCGTCGGCATCACCCGCTGCGGTGGTAATGTCGGTGCTGCTCGCAACGGTAATTTCAACCGTCATATTGTAATTGCTTGAGTAATCTGGTTCCTCATCGCCTCCGCTGATGACCACGCGCACAAGCGGCAGCTTGATTCCATAGCCAACCGCCCCACGTACTGCGAGCGGAACAGTTGCCGCCTGACTCCCTGCGAGATCAGTCGCCCAACTCTCGCCCGCGATTGCATCCACAATCCGCTTTTCAAGAATCGTTGCCGGAGGTAGCCAGCTCATCGGGTTTGTTCGCAGCGATAAACTGCAAAGGCTTCGTTGGGTGCTTTGTCGATTCCGCCGATTGAATAGTTGCGGGTATTAAAAACGATGCGTTCCTTGGCTTGCGGCTTTGTCCCGCTGCCAAACTGGTCAAGCCGGACAATTAGCGAAACGCTGTCACCCGCCTCGGCTCCATACGCACCCGCCAAGATGTCGCGCTCCTCCGTTGAGACAAGGCAGGCGTAGGTGGTGGAGTTCCAGACAAATGTGTCAGGGAAATCCGCCTCAAGCTCAAGCAGGCCGTCTGCGATTTCAGTTTGTATGCTCATCTCAAAAAAGGGCGGTGACAGTATGTCCTGCCACCGCCCCTGCTTTAGTTCTCCACCCTTCGGCGATCCGTTAGGATTAAGTGGTTGCCATTGTGCAGAAGCTGTCGGCGTGGCGTACGCCCACATCTGCGAAACGGCTAACGTGGATTCGGAGCAGACCAGTCAGCGCGAGGCTGTAAGGGTCAACCACCAGATCAACACCGCTGCCCCACTCGGCAACAATCAACTGGCTGAAATCGCCAAAGATGAGCGTCGTCGCTGGTGACTGCGTGGTTGCTTCTGCGCGGTAACCATTTAGGTCTGCGCCTTCCATAATGAAACGCCCGCTGCCGCTGTCCACGCTCGTCTTGCGGAGCGTAGCCTTGTCGGCTGGGGTCATCACGTAGGCCAGTGAACCGGCCAGCGCGTTGTCAGTTTCAACCGCTGCCTCGATGTCTACCACGTCGGCGTAGGCTGGATCGGAGCCAGCCATTGTGACGGTGTTGATGCCGGAGGTGTTGGTTATGCCGGTCGGCTCATTCGAGCTGCCGCTGCCTTGGATTGCGGCCTTGTCAATCGCGAGGCTCAACTGCTTGTTGAGGTCGTCGCGGATGATGCCTTCCACGTCGTAGCTGGCTTGCGTAATCAACTGCTTGCTGATTTCGCTGTAAGCCGCCACTCGGTTCGGGCTCAGGCTCAACTGCGCAACGGTCATTGTCGACTCTGTTGCCGCAGCATTCTCTGCCGTCCAGTAGGCTGTCGCGCTTCCACCTTGCGGCAGATTCACGTTACCAGATAGGCCGGACAATACGCGCGCGCCAAGCTGCACCACAAGTGGCACTGCTGATAGCGCGTCGATGAACTCGCCATTGGCCGTTTCCACCAGATAACTGCCGCCAGTTGCTTCGGCGGTCAGGTCACGCTTTAGGGCGAACACGTCATTGGGGACGTAGAAGCCTTGCGCGGCGCGGCCAGTGCGGATTGCGATCTCTTTGCTGATCTCAGCCTCGTATCCTGCAGGTCGTCCAGTTTCGCTTGCGCAGCGAATGGCACTCACCAGCGAGTAGCGTTTGACCTCGCGGTCGTTCAATCCAAGGTCGGGCTCGCTTTGTGGCTCAACAATCGGTTGGGCCTCGGCGTTCCGTTCCATTAGGTAGTTCTTGAAGTCGTCAGCAGACTTGCCTTCAGCGATGTGATCCACCGCTTCTGCGGAGGCATCAAACTTGCGGCCAAGTTCGGCGATCTCGGTGGCCCGTTTGTCGGGCTTCACTTCAATCCGCACCTCTTGAGCAACAGGCTGGGGCTGGTCTTGCGTCGGGGCTTCCCTCGTTTCAATGGTCTTTTCTTTTTCGTCCATTTTTTTGGGTTCCTCGTTTAGGTTAATTTCTGTTGGTTTGTTTTCATCGCTGCGCCCTACGCCAACATTTCCGTCGGCAGGTATTGCAACCAGCGATATTTCAAGCGGAAGCCAGTCAATCGCGCGCAAGGTTTCCAGCCCCGCTTCTGCTTTTTCCTTGGCAAATTCGTTCACTTGATAGCCGACAGATACCAACCGCCGGATGCCATCGCGAACGTCTTGAAAGATTTCCTGGCCGAGTGCGCTCTTGCTGAACCGCACCACCGCGCGGCCCACCTTGTCATCGTCCACTCTGGCCGACTCGATCACGCCGACCTGTTGGTTGCGGTCATGCTCGATCAGCAAGGGTGCGCCATCGTTCAGGCGCGAAAGGTCAACACTCTCTGGAGAGTGATCCAGCACCTCCGTCCCGAACGCCCGTTCAACCGGCGACTCGCTTGAGAATGAAAGCTCAACGGTTCTGGCATCCTCATCCACCGCCGAGCGGTCGATCAGTTGCACCTCAAAATGTCGCACTTCGTTTTTCATAAGCCTTTTATTTTTGTTGATTGTTCGGGTTTGAAGCCAGCCACCGCGCTCATCATTATGCTGACGGTTGCGCTATCCAGCCCGAGGCTTTCAAGCAATTCAGTGGCAGCGGCGGGCGGCATTTGTTGAGTAATTACCTGCTCCAAGACGCTAATTGCTGCCGATATTTGTGCCCCGTTTAGGCTGTTTCTGGCATCATCTTCAGGCTGTTTTTCGGCATTTTCAGGTTGTTTTTCGGTCGGGTTTTGGGCCTTTGGAGCCTCCCCAACGGCATCAAAATCGCCCAAATCTTCAGTCGGTTTCGGGCTGTTTCCGCCATCCACCTTGAGCCCCTTGGCCTCGGCGAGTTGGTTGTCGGATTCCAACTCGGCAAAGGTGTCCACAATATCGCCACCCGCTTCAGCGATGATGGCTTGGCGGCTCTTGAAGCCGTTGGCAACCGCGATCACGCTGGCTTGCGTATCCTTCAAAGGGTCAACCCATTGCCACCGTCGCGGCCTCCATTCCACCGCGCTGAACTTCTCCATCTTGGCGGCGGGCAATTCCAGCTTGCCGCTCAAGAGCGCGTAAGGTAGCCAAGCATCAAAGATCGGTTGTATCAGGTGCGCCACCATCCAGTTCTGAATCTGCCGCCACTCCTCACGCTCCTCCAAAAGCCCCGCGCGGATGCTGCTGTAATTCACGCCCTCAAGATCGTTGGCGAGCGAGGTGTAACTGACGCCAAGGCCGGAGGAGATGCCGCGCAAACAGGCTTTGACATAATCGTTGTAGTTCGCTGTTGGGTGCGAAGGGTCAAACGTCTTGAAGTCTGTCCCGTATGGCAGCTCCTCAAATGCTCCCGGCTCTGCTTGGGTGATTAGGTTGCCCGAATCATCCTGCTCGCCTTGGTATCCTTCGCCCTGTTCGCTCTTGATATAAAACCCCATCTTGGCGGAAGCAACGCGCGCGGCCACCAGCTCGGCCTCCTCGTAACCCGACAGCATATTGAGCCGAGACATTGCGCTGGTTAGCCAAGGCACCCCCACCGATTGATGCGCGCGCTCTGGCATATATGCGAAAATGATTTGCTCGGCTGGGATGCGGCTGGTGCTGGTGGGCTTGCCCATCTTGAACTCGTCGCCCTCATGCCCGTCCATTATGTGATAGGCAACGGGCTTTTCCCACTCATCCAACTCAACGCCCATCCGGACGATGTTGCCGCTCTTGAGCTTCACGTTGGCATCGTTGTTGAGCAGGTCGGCCTCTAAAATCTGAATGGCAAAGCGGTGCGGGTTGTTGTAGTTGGTCACCTTGCGAACGATGCAGGAGCCGTCGCGCGCCACGCTCCGCAGGATCAACCGCTGCGCGTCCTGCCACGCTTGCGTTCCGGTGACGGTGCAATTTTCCATCCGCCCCCAATCGCGCCAAGCCGCTTCAACCTTCGCATTCGCTGCGGTGTCAAAGCTGCCATCCTCGTCCTTGGCCTTTGCTTGCAGCCTGATGCCTCCCGCGCCCAGCACGTTGTTCTCCAAAATCTTGAAGTAACGGCGCACATAATCGTTGTCGCGTTCCAGCTGTCTTGACCGCGCCCGCAGCGTCTTGATGTCGCGCCTGATTTCGGTGTTGGCCGATTGTGTTTGCGTCGTCCAGTCGCTGGTCAGGCGGGTCTGCTTTGCTGAAGTGTAGCCGCGCTGTTTGGAGTAGCCGAAACGGCGGGCGATGCGGTCGAGGAGTTTCATGCGTTAAACCTTGGGCAGCGGATTGGTTGAGGTGCTGGCTCCAAAGCGGGTGAGGATGGTGCGCCCTGTTCCCATCCCCAGCTTGATATTCTCGGCGGCGAGCTCCTCCTTGTACCACGCCAGATAGCGGCCACGCATCGCCATCAATTCCTCATGCGGTATGCGCTTAATTGCAACGCCTTCAATGGAGCTTTCCAAAATCTCCTTGGTCGCCCTGTTCTCCAGCACCGCCTCGATGGCATCGAGCGTTTTCTTGACGTGGGTGCGGCCATCGTAGCTTGAGCCAGCCGCTTCAAGGTCGGCCAGTATCTCGATTGTCCCGCTGTAAACGGTGTAACGCTCGCTCCCTTTCTCCACCCATCCGAGCACATCGTAAACGCCAGAGGAGTAGTCTGCGGAGGTGGCGGCGGTTATCGAGACGAGATGTTTCTTGCCGGAGGCAGCGGCGGTGATGTCGATGGTTGAGGAGTTTCCACGAAAGGCATATTTTAGCACCCAAGAGTCAGCGGCGGAATAATCTGCTAAATCCTTTTCCCATTTGATCGTATCACCCGCCCGCGCGGCATCTGGTTCCTTTGTCGCAATGTCAACAGCCATTTATTTTGGGGATTTGTTCGGGTTAAAGGGCGGCGATTTCGCGGGTGTAATCATACCGGCCACCCCTTCAAAGTGCCTGACGTTGCAACCTCGCGGTCCGTTTTTTGACCGATTGCCCGTTTCACCGCCATTCGTTGATGTATCCGCCTCCGCGCCGTTTCGGCTTGATGGTCGCCTCGTCCTCATCATTGCCCTTCGCCATCAGCCGCGCGATGGCGTCAAAGTTTGGGTTCAGGATTTCCAGAGCGGCCATATTGTAAACGCGAATATCGAGTGCCTCGTTGCGCGGCCTGATCTTGCGGTAATAGCGAATGGCAAAGCCGTTCTGGTATTTGGTGCGCACCTCCTCGGCGGTCAGTTGCTTAAAATACTCCTCGTCGTATCCGTACCCGTTTGGGAAATGTTGAAAGCCCGCGCCCTCGTCCTCGATCTGCAACCGCGCAAATAGTGTGTCCTTGATCGCGCCGGTTCCCAAAGTCCAGAGCAGCACCCGCGCATTCTTGATGCTGCGCTTGTGGATCGGTGGCGCACCCCGTACCGGCGAGCCCTTCACCGCATAAATCCTGTTGGCCGCTCGCGCCCTCGTATATTCGTAGACCCTGCTTGTTGCATAACCAGAGTCGATGGCGGTGGCCGCTATCTTCATCACCGAGCCAGCCGGATGGTTCCAAGTTTTCGCAAGGTGCTTGTCCAAGACATCCCACACCCCTCGCTGCTCCGGCGATCCAGCCAGCACTTTGTATTCGATGCCCCAGCTCTCGCCGTCGGCAGCGTGACCCAGCACCTCGACCTCAAGCCGATCGTCCTGGACATCAACCGCCGCAGTCAAAACCATAACGCCTTCCGGTAACATATCACCGCCATACAATTCGCAGCGCGCAAGCAACGGCTCGCTCTCAACCTTGTCGCCTTCATCCTCCCACGTCTCGGCCAAGAACGTGTTGACCCAAACCTTGAGCATCTGCTTTCCGCTGGTCTTTGCCGCAAGGAAATTCTCGGCGAACTCATGCAGGTAGGTTGTGAACTGCCGCTTCTTTCCCATTATCCTATACAGGCCGGAAAGGTGGTAGCCGCGCACCCTGCGGTTCGGGTAGGTCGCGCGCCACTCGCCTTTCAAAATCATCTTGATGCGGTCGGCGTCCTCGATGTCCTCGTTGCAATGTTTGCAAACGTAAACCGCCTCGCTGGTCTTGTCCTCTGGCCAAGTGACTTGGCTCCACTCCAGCTTGTGAAATGATTTGCAATGCGGGCAGGGACAGTACCAATACCGCTGGTCGGAGTCCTCGAAATATTTCTCAATCCGGCTCGCGTTCTTGATGGTGGGCGTGCTGGCCTTTATCAGAGTGGCGTCGTGGAAGTTTGAAGCGCGCGCGTCGGCCAACATACAGGGGTCGCCCTCGGTTCCTGCGCTCGCCTCGTAACTATCGATCTCATCCTGCAAGACCACGCGCGTGGAAATCTGCCGGAGCGATGCGGGTGAGTTGCTGCCCGCGATCACCAGAAAACCGCCGGCATAATCCTTGCTCAATACGGTGTTGCCGGAATCGCGAGAGCGGGGGTCTTTGACCTTGCCGCGAAGGGCGGGCGTTTCGCGGAGCATCATTGCCAGCTTCTTGGTTGACCACTTGCGCGCGGTGTCGAGCGTTGGGTAAACCGCAAGCATCGGCGAGGGGTTGAGGTGGATGAAGAAGCCAATGGCGTTGAGCAGGATTTCGGTCTTGCCCATCTGCGCGGCCCACATCAGAACCGTCTCGCCAACCGTCTCGTCGGTGAACGATTCCATCGGCTCCTTCTGGTACGGCAAGCGGTCGTTGCGAAACTTGCCCGCCTCCGGCGAAACGCCTCGGCCTAGGTAACGGTACGCCTCGGCCCACTCAGCCACGTTCATCTTCGGCGGCGGCCTCCAGAGGGTCGTTGCCCTCATCAAGTCCATCGTCAGTTTCGTCCTCCCTGATGCTCTCATAAGTTTTCCGCTTTGACAGTTCGGCCAAAGCCTCCTCGATCTCCTTCCGGAGTTCCTGCCGTTGGTGCTCGTCAAACCCCAGCCGCCCGCTGATCTTGTTCTCAAGGCCAAGCAACTTCTGGCGCGCGATCATCACCACGCCCTGCCAAGCCCGCACCACGCTCTCGGCCTCAAGCGAATTGCCCATCATCCGCGCCAGCTTCAGTTCCTCAATCTTGCGCTCGGCGGTCAGCTTCTTGCGCTTCTCGTCCTCAATGGATGAGTGCCGCTTTTTTGACAGTTCGCGGTAGTAACGAAACAGTCCCTGCAACGTCGCCGCGAATTGATACTGCCCGTTGAGCGGCGGCGGAAAGTAACCGTCCTTTGCTATCTGCCGATGGCGGCGGTCAGTAACTCCTGTCAGCGCGCAGAGTTTTTCTGCGTCGATGGTTTGGGACTCTGCCACTACTTGCTGCGCGCCTTCCGTTGCTGCTCGATATACTCCTCCCGCGCTCCGAATTTCTCCCGCTCGGTTCTGCGCTTGCGTATCCGCAACAACTCATCTGTCACCGTCTCGCACTTCCACATTTGTTTCAGCGAATAATAAACGATTGTGTAGCGCATCGCATCCACGCGCTGGCGGCGGATCGGTGTTACGCCATGAAGGATTCCTTGGCCGTCAAACATGAAAAATGTGCTGTCCTTTAATTCAATGCCAAGACCAAATTCCGGCAGCGCAAGATGCCCGCCCTCGATGCCGTCCTTGAGCGTTATCATACCCGACCAAACAGCCTTGTAGTTGCCAGCGTCAAAGTGATATTTGAGAGGATTATTCTTGTTCACAATTCCGCTGGTGAAGGGCATCCCGTCAACGCGATATTGCGCGTTCAAATTCTTCTCAGACATTGCATCGTGATAGCAATAAAGCGACGGGTTGAGGTCGGAGTAATATTGAGCAATCAGCTTGCCCGCATCCATAAGGGCGGTGTGCTCCCTCGGAAATTCTCCGGCCAGTTTCGTTGCAGAGCAGAAGTCTTTCCGGAGAGCCTTGCGCGGCTCAAAGCCAAAGACTCTGCTGGTTGTAACCATTCCGCCAGTGCGGCTTTGCAAGCTGTACGGAATCCGGTTGCATACATCCCTCACCCACTCCAGAGATTCAGTTGGGGTGATGTAAAGCAGGATGAGTTTGCCGTCCTCATAAAGCGCGCAGTCATTTGTAATGAGGCGGTCATAATCATCCTCCACTGCGCTTCGCTTTTTGTATTCAGCCAGGGCGACCCCTCGCCGCTCAACGTCGATGCGTTCCGGTTCAGCTTGGCTCGTCATAATTGATTGCAAAGATTATGTCGTCGATGAAGCCGCCCCAAAGTCCTGCGATCCCGTTGTGCTTCTGGTTGTGGTAGCTCTTGGGATACTTGACCACCTCAAAGGACTGCTTGAGGGTTTCCACTATCCTAAAAAATTTCGCCATATCCCGCTCCAAGGTAAACGAGTACTCGAACACCAGCTTGCGGATTCCTTTCCATTCCTTTTTCTTTTCAAGTATCTCAACCTCTGCGCCTTCAATATCCATCTTGACGCAATCAATGTCTGGATGCTCCTTGAGCAAGTCGTCAATCGCCCTGACCTCAACCGCTATGGATGTTGCCCCTCGCTTATATTTTCGCAGCAACGAATGCCGCCAAGTATTTGGAGCAATGTTGAAAGCCGCCCTGCCTCCTCTCCAGCCCACCGCAGCATTGCAGATTGTTATGTTGTGGCCGCTTGCGTTTTTCTTCAGCAACTCAAAGTTGCTCGGCTCTGGTTCATAAGCGTAAACCTTCGCTGCGCCGTTCTCGATTGCGTACAGTGAAAAGCAACCGATGTGGCCACCAGCATCAAGCCATACGTCGCCGCTTTCAATTCCGAATCCAATCATGCGCTTCTTGTAAGCGTTCTTGGTGAAGATTTCGGCAATCACCTTTTCGTCGGTTGTGCCTTCGCGGTAAATCATTCCACACTTTCGGCGTGATGGTTTAGGGCAAGAGTGAAAGCCTCTGTATTGGTTTCAAGGCTTTCCGCCGCCTTCACCTTTTCCAAGGTTTCGCAGATGCCGGCATATTCCTCACTGTCATAAAGCAGGACAATCTGCCGCACCGATGTTGCTGAATACTGCTCCTCAAAACGCCTTCCAACTTCACCGTCACCGGCAAATTTCACGCTGTCTGTATTATATTCCAGCGGCTGCAATGCGCTCTCAAGTTCCTCCAGTTGCTTCTTGGTAAAGCCTGTTGTTTCTATCCTGACCGAATCGGCCTCCAGTTCTCCAAGCAGATTTGTAAGTGCGGCGTTGTCCATCGTTGCAAGCTCGGCAATCCTGTTGTCAGCAATCATGTGCGCCCACTCGTCGGCCTCGTTCTCAAAATCCTGAAAATCGACCGGCACCATTTTCTGCTTCAGCAAGCGAGCCGCCTCAAGTCGGCCATGACCAGACACAATGAATCCGGATTGATTTGAAACCTGAATGCTGTTGCGCCAACCGCGATGGCGAATAATTTCTGCAAGCAATGCAATCTGCGCGTCGCTATGCCGGTTGGGGTTCTTGGGGTTTGGTACTAGCGACTCCAAGGCCACCATTTTGTTATGCG
>Ga0310122_10000302_pt1 | contig 31908 bp, 28 predicted proteins | sample CB6_Bottom_1051__FD_203503 | JGI IMG/M metagenome (GOLD analysis project Ga0310122, IMG submission 203503) | Marine microbial communities from Western Arctic Ocean, Canada - CB6_Bottom_1051 | ecosystem: Environmental > Aquatic > Marine > Oceanic | place: Canada: Western Arctic Ocean | collected...
ACATCGGCGCGCGGCGGCTACACACTGTCATGGAACGCCTCCTGGAGGTAATCTCCTTCGAGGCGGCGGACAAGGGCGGGCAGTCCGTCGTAATCGATGCGCCGTATGTCGACGAGCATCTGGGCGAGCTCGTGCAGGATGAGGATCTCACGCGCTATATTCTCTAGGCGAGGAGACACGATGGAGAACGCTCCCTACCCGATCGACATCAAGCTGCAGAAACGCTCGCGAAAGCTGCAAATCCAGTTCTCCGATGGCGAGCAGTTCGAATTGCCGCTGGAGTATCTGCGCGTCTTCTCGCCGTCGGCGGAGGTGCAAGGCCATGGCGGTGGCGAAGGGGTTCTCGTTCCCGCCAAAGAGACAGTCAACATCGATCAGATCGAGCCGGTCGGCCGCTATGCCGTCCGCCTCGTATTCGACGACGGGCACAATACGGGCCTGTATACCTGGCCTATACTCTACGATCTGGGTGTGAACTACGAGAGCAACTGGCGGCGATACCTTACCCGGCTCGAAGAAGCGGGACATCGCCGGTCGTCGGCGGAACCGAATGACGGATCACAAGAACACGAACGACAATGACGATCTGACCGACTTCGGTTTCGAGTCCGTTCAGAGGGGGGAAAAGAAAGCTCGCGTGCGCGGAGTCTTCGACTCCGTGGCGGGTCGCTACGATCTGATGAACGACATCATGTCGGCCGGTCTGCACCGGGTCTGGAAACGACTGACGGTCACGAAGAGCGGGCTCAGGGCGGGAGATGTCGCATTGGACATCGCGGCCGGCAGTGGCGACCTGAGCCTCGGATTGTCTCGACAGGTTGGTCCGGGCGGCTCGCTTTACATGACCGATATCAACGCCAGAATGCTGGCCCTGGGGCGTGACCGGCTCATCAATGCAGGCCGAGTCGCCAATATCCGCTATCTGCAAGCGGATGCGGAGAAGCTACCCTTCAAGTCGGGCACATTCGACTGCGTCTGCATCGGCTTCGGACTCAGAAACGTGACAGACAAGGAAGCGGCACTCGCATCGATGTTACGGGTGCTGAAGCCGGGGGGGAGATTGTTGATTCTCGAGTTCTCCAAACCGCGAATTGGGCCGCTAGAACCGCTCTACGATTTCTATAGCTTGCAGGTTCTGCCGTGGGTCGGCGAACTCGTACTCAACGATGGCGGTAGTTATCGCTACCTCGCCGAGTCGATCCGCCGGCACCCCGATCAAGACACACTCAAGGAACTCATGATCCGACAGGGCTTCGAGCGCTGCGAGTATTTCAATTTCTCCGGCGGGATCGTCGCACTGCATCGCGGTTATCGCATCTAGGATTCCGTGCATCGTGATGCCATCTCCTCTCGCAATCGTCGAACAGATACTGAACGGCCACGTTCAGGAGTCCACCGCCGCGCTGGATCTGTTGTCCTCCCTGCACGGTAAGAGCCTGGGCGTCGAAGTCAGGGGTCCGGGCGTCACGATTGTTGTTTCTGCGGAGAACGAGAAGCTGGGGCTGGAGTTCGCGGGAGAATCGTCCGCGACCGCCACTGTGAGCGGTACGCCGTTGGCTCTACTTGCATCATTACGCGGTGACGCTCTCAGTGGCTTCAAGGACTCCGGTATCACGATCAGTGGCGACGCCGAGGCAGCGGAGGACTTCTCTACGTTGTTGCGCCTGGCGCGACCGGACCTGGAAGAGCAACTCTCTCATTTGGCCGGCGATGTCGTGGCCCATCGGATCGGCAGCACGGTTCGCAATGCCCGTGCCTGGAGCAAACAAGCGGTTTCGGCGTTGGGTATGAATACCACGGAGTATCTGCAGGAAGAGAGCCGCCAGGTTCCGACCCGAGTGGAAGTAGAGGGATTTTTCGCTGAGATCGAGAGGCTGAGAGACGCTGCCGAACGGGTCGCCGCTAGAGTCGACCAGCACATCGCGGCACAGGATTAGCGGGAGCGAAGCGACATGCGACGATACCGCTTGATTCTGCGTCTTCTGACGATTCAGCGTGTGCTGTTAAAGCATGGCCTGGAAAAAGTCATTGGGGCGACGCACCTGCTCAGACCCGTCGGCTGGTTACACCGCCTGCTGCCGCGGCGCGGTCGTCGTGGAGAGCCTCTAGGCGTCAGGCTTCGTCTGGCGCTCGAAGAGCTAGGCCCCATCTTCGTTAAATTTGGTCAAGCTGTATCCACTCGCGGCGACCTGTTACCGGCAGACATTTCCAGGGAACTCAGCAAGCTTCAGGATCAGGTTCCGCCGTTCGGCTCCGAACTAGCCGTCGATATTATTGAACGAGCATTCGGCGCACCGGTCGACGAAGTATTCGCGGAGTTCGAGCGGCAGCCGTTAGCCGCCGCATCGGTCGCTCAAGTGCATTCGGCGAAACTCAAAGGTGGTGAAACGGTCGTCGTAAAAATTTTGCGCCCGGGTGTGAACGAACTGATCCAGCGGGATCTAGAGGTGCTGTATGCGATCGCCGGACTGGCTGAGCGTTACTGGCAGGATGGCCGCCGCCTGCGACCAGTGGAGGTCGTCAGCGAATTCGAGAAAACACTCCACAGAGAACTGGATCTGATGACGGAGGCCGCGAATGCGGCTCAGCTTAAGCGTAATTTCGCGGGCTCCGATCGACTCTACGTGCCCGAGATCTATTGGGATTACTGTCGTACGAATGTCCTGACGATGGAGCGCATCTCCGGCGTACCCATTAGTGATATCGAGACACTGAATACGCGCGGCACGGATATCGTGCGGCTCGCCGAGAATGGCGTAGAGATCTTCTTTACCCAGGTCTTTCAGCACAATTTTTTTCATGCCGACATGCATCCGGGCAATATCTTTGTCGACGTTGAAGACCCGTCGCATCCTCGTTACATCGCGGTTGATTTCGGCATCATGGGGAGCCTCAGCGCCCGGGACCAACACTATCTGGCCGCGAATTTCCTCGCATTCTTCCAGCGCGACTACACTCGGGTCGCCAGGCTTCATGTCGATTCTGGCTGGGTACCACCCGATACGCGTGTGGATGAGTTGGAGTCGGCGGTGCGGGCAGTCTGTGAGCCCATTTTCAACAAGCCGCTGAAAGACATTTCATTCGGACTCGTCTTGCTGAGATTATTCGAGACGGCCAGGCAGTTCGATATGCAAGTTCAGCCTCAGCTCGTACTATTGCAGAAGACGCTGCTCAACATCGAAGGACTCGGCCGGCAACTCCACCCGGAGCTGGACCTATGGAAGACAGCGAAGCCGTTCCTGGAGGATTGGATGAAGCGGCGCACTGACCCGAGGGCTCATCTTGAGCGGCTGCTCAGGAGCTGGCCGGATATCAGTGAAGATCTCCTCTTGTTGCCCGAAGTTATCCATCGTCTAGTACGCGGAGTGGTAGACGAAGGATCAGGAGAGGTGCGTAAGGAATTTTCGCCGCGGCGCACCGGAATCTTCCGCCTACCGAAGATTGCGAACAGCGTGATTTCCGGTGCGGCGCTGTTGATAGCGGGGGCGCTGTGGATCGGCTTGGACGCCGAGCCGGGATGGCCGGGGTGGTTCGGTACTGCCGCCGGCCTGCTGATCATCGTCAGGGCCGGTGTCGGCGAGAAAGGCTAAACACCTGTAGCTAGGGCAGACCGACCGTCGAGTCATCCCCGAGTTCGCTCATGACGGCAATGATCTGCGTCAAGGCTTCGTCGAGCTGCTTTTCATCCGTGCCGCGTACGACAAGATTCGCACCGAAATGGCCGTCCCGGGAAAAGGGATAGCTGCCGATGTCGACCTGAGGATATTGCGCTGCAATGCCCTCGAGCGGTCCGGCAATGTCGCCCTCGCGAAGAAACACGTCGACGTTTCGAGAGTAAATAGGCGGGCCGACCACGAGGTCAGCGGCTATGGTTTCGAACATAGCGCGCGCGATGCTCGGCACGCCGGCAAGTACATAGACGTTCTCGACCTGGAAGCCTGGAGCGTTGCTCAGCGGGTTCTCAATCAGCGTCGCGCCCGTCGGCACGCGAGCCATCTTCAAGCGAGCCTCATTCAGTTCGTACGAACCACGCCGTAAACACGCCACCGCGTTCTCATCCAGTATCAACTCTCGCCCGAATGCCTCGGCGATGCATTGGGCGGTAATATCGTCGTGTGTCGGCCCGATGCCGCCGGTTGTGAACACGTAGTCGAACCGCTCCCGACACTCATTCACGGTCGAAACGATGACATCCTCATCATCAGGGAGCACTCGGGCCTCGACCAGCCGGACGCCGAGACCCGCAAGCTCCGAACCGAGATACTGCAGATTCGCATCCTGAGTCTTGCCGGAGAGAATTTCGTTGCCAATGAGTAGAACGCAGGCTGTTGGGGACCCTGTGGCCTGTCCGTCGTTATTTGTTGCGTTCACCGTCACTGCGCACCTCTCAAGGAAAGTGTAGCAGTTAAGGGGTAGTGATCGGAGCCGAATGCCGGCCCGCGACGGAGGCCATCGATGCTAATACTATCACTGACGATGAATTGATCTATGAGTATTCCGAGTAAGGGCAGAAATGTCGGCCAGCTGATCGTAATAACTGTTGGCGTGGCTGCGCTCCGCAACTCATTGTCCTCGAGCCATCGGGAGAAGATCGACGAGTAGGTCGTGATATTAAAGTCCCCGACGATCATCACGGGCTCGGAACGATCCCCGAGCAGCCTGCCGATCTCGACCAGTTGCTGATTTCTTATCGCAGCCCATCCCGCAGATACCGGTGGTCGCAGATGTACGCCGATAATCCGCAGCGATCGTCCCGCTACGGTTACGCGAGCAGAGATCGCCGGCGTCGTCAACAGATCGACTGCCTCCTGGTCGTGGAATGGTAGGCGCGATAATAACGCGATGCCGAAGCGATCCTGCTGCAGCACGACGATTCGATAGGGGTTGAGAGTGCTCAGCGTCTCGATCGCGCTCTGCCAGGCCGCAGTCATCTCGACGAGTACGATAAGGTCAGGTAACTCCTGCTCCACGAGATTCAGGAGCGAGTCGAAGTTGCCATTCGCAGCGTTCACGTTGACGTTCATCACGGTGAGCTGATCGGCTGGGTCTGCCGCCCGTTCTTCAGCCGGCCAGGCGCTGTAGATCGGCAATGCGCTAATTGCCGCGAACGGCAGGAGGGCCGCGGCCCATCTGCAGCGGCGCCGGCTCGCAAGCAATGTGGCGATTATCGTCAGTAGCACCAGATACTGCACGCGAAAATGACAGAACAACTCGAAGACCCACCAGAAATTCGCGAGCAAGGGGAGTGCGCTTGCGGCAGCGATGCCGACGGCTGCGATGACGACGAGCCGATGGAAATACTTCATCGGCGGGTCATGCGAGTCGTCTGATCATCTAACTGTCTTCGGTCGCCACAGCGCCACAGCGCCAGCACTGCGCGAACTGCCCTTCGTTGACTTCACCGCAACCCGAACAATGCCACTGCGCCGAGCTCTCCGACGGTTCCTCGAGATTGGTTATGAGTTCAGTCGCGCGCGGCAGATCCTTGTCGCTCAGTACCCAGAGCTCCGGCATGCATTCGAGATACGGGATTTCTCCGACCCCGCCGGACAATATGGCGTTCTTGATCGCGCACGCGATACCCGACTGCTCCAGCACATTCTTCAGGTGGCCTATGTAGGCCAGCGATTCGTGAGCAGTTACTCTCTTCATGGGTTCACGGTCGCAACGCGGCTAAAAATTTTCCTGGACTGTGTCCTGCCTCGAGTGCTTCGAGCAGCGCCGAACCGACGATAACGCCGTCCGCATGCTGTCCGATGAGATCGACTTGTTCTCTCTCCCGGACACCGAATCCGGCACACACGGGGAGGCGTGAGTTGCGCTTTACCTCGGCGAGGTAGTCGGCGATTTCTTCCGGCAGCCCCTCGTTACCGCCTGTGATACCGGTACGAGTTACTGCATAGACGAACCCTTCGCTGGCAGCGCAGAGACGCCGTAGTCGATCGGGTGGTGTGGCGGGGGTCACCAGCTGTACGAGAGCGAGACCCTGAGCGTCGAGCTCGGTTTTCAAGGGCGCACTTTCCTCGTACGGTAAGTCCGGCACGATGAAGCCACTGACGCCGGTCTCCAGAGCCCGTTCCGCCAGGCGCCGAAAGCCGAATGCGTACAGTGGGTTCAGGTAGCTCATCAGTAGCACAGGTGCCGGCAGCTCGAAGTCGCGAGACGCTAGCTGATCGAATATCCAGGTCAGACTGACGCCGCTCTGCAAGGCGGCCCGGCTCGCACGCTGGACCGTGACGCCGTCCGCCATCGGGTCGGTAAACGGGACGCCGATCTCCACGGCATCGGCGGCCTCACCGACTTCCCGTAGTATGTCGAGAAATCGCGCCGGCTCTGGATAGCCTGCCGTAACGAACGCGATCAGTGCGGGTGCGCCATCGAGCGTTAACGCCTCGCGTAGCTGCTCACGCTGCTGCATCGACCGCCTCCTTGTCGGCGCCCTTGGCCGCATACTCGCTCAGAATCGGCATATCTTTGTCGCCACGACCCGACATGCCGATCAGAATTCGGGCGCCAGGATTAGCTTCGGCCCAACGTTTCGCGCCCGCCAGGGCATGCGCTGACTCCAGTGCGGGCAGTATGCCTTCGAGCGAGCAGCATTCGTCGAGCGCATTCAGCGCCTCGTCGTCGCTGGCAGTGACGTATTCCACCCGGCCGACGAGTTGTAGCAACGAGTGCTCCGGGCCGACACCGGGGTAGTCGAGCCCGGCCGAGATGGAGTGAGTTTCCTGGATCTGTCCATCGTCGTCGTAGAGCAACATCGTATGGGTGCCGTGCAGGACGCCAGGCCGGCCGGCTGCCAGCGTTGCGGAGTTGTCACCCAGCGCTTCCCCGCGGCCGCCGGCTTCGACGCCGAAGAGTTTGACCTCGGCGTCGGCGAGAAAGCCATAGAAGAGCCCGATCGCATTGGAGCCACCGCCGACGCAGGCGAAGGCAGCGTCCGGCAGGCCGGAGCGTGCAAGGAGTTGCGTGCGCGCTTCGCGGCCTATTACGGCCTGAAGTTCTCGGACGAGATAGGGGTAAGGATGCGGGCCGATAGCGGAACCCAACAGATAATAGGTGCCCTCGGGATCCGAGACCCAGTCTCTCATGGCCTCGTCGATGGCCGCACGGAGCGTGCGGTCGCCCGAGGTAACCAGAACGACTTCTGCGCCGAGCCGGATCATGCGATCCACGTTCGGCGCCTGCCGAGCCACGTCCACCTCGCCCATATAGACCGTGCACGGTAACCCCACTCTTGCGCACGCAGCGGCCGAGGCGACGCCATGCTGGCCCGCGCCGGTCTCGGCTACGACCCGGCTGGCGCCGAGCTTCTGTGCCAACAGGGCCTGGCCGATCGTGTTGTTGATCTTATGGGCACCGGTGTGGGCCAGGTCTTCACGTTTGAACCAGACTTCTGCTCCCCAGCGCTCCGACAAGCGTGGTGCCGCAGTCAGTGCGGTGGGGCGGCCCACCCACCCGGTCAGTTCTTCGTCCAAGCGTTGCTGGAATTCCGGGTCAGACAGGCTTCGGTGAACGCCCTCGGTGAGTCGATTGATGGCCGGCATCAGCGTCTCGGGGACGTAACGTCCGCCAAAGGGTCCGAACCGGCCCTCGGCGTCGGGAAACTGGCCGTCCAGCAATGCCTGAAATAGCGCGTCGTGATCTGTCGTCATTATTGCTGCCTCTCCGCCGCCCGCGCGTGGGCGATGAACATCTGTATCTTCTCCGGATCTTTCGTTCCTGGTTCGCTCTCGACTCCACTGGAGACATCGACTCCCCAGGGTTCGACCGCATGGATGGCCTCGGCCACGTTGTGTGCATCCAAGCCGCCGGCCAGAATCACATGCGTCGCGGCTGTGATGGCCGCCGCCTCGCGCCAGTTTGCCACTTCTCCGCTGCCGCTCTTCGATCCCTCGAAGAGAATGCGAGCGGGAAGCACGGCGGGGTTCAGCCGGCCGTGCCGATACACCGGCAATGGCTGACAGCCCGCAGGAAGATCGAGCGCCTGAAAGTCTTCGGCGTCGGTCTGCAACCAGTCCGGTGCGAACCGCTCCCGGACTTCCTGCCATTCTTCGGCACTCGGATGCTGCATGATGGCGACGCGTACCAGATTTTCCGGCAGGTCCCTGCAGAGCTCGGCTGCCTTGTCGGGTGCGATACGCCGCGGCGACTCGGCGAAGACAAAACCGACGGCATCTGCACCTGCCGTTACGGCTGCGTGGATGGCATTCTCGCTCGTCATTCCGCAGATCTTTACGAACACGCGCTCATCTCCGTGCGCTGTTCGGTGCCTGCAGCAATGAGGCGGGCGACGGCTTGCACGGGTTCGGGCGACTGCATGAGCGCGGAGCCTACCAACGCCGCCTTATAGCCCAGTTGTGCAATGGCGCGGATCTCTTCGTCGCCCTGGATGCCGCTCTCGGCAACGGCCGTCAGTCCTACCGGCAGATGCTCCGCGAGTGCCGCGAAGCGATCGAAGTTTACGGCGAGACTTTTCAGATCACGGCAGTTCACTCCACACAGTACCGGCGCATTATCCGGGGCGAGTCGTGGCCCGGCTAATTTCCCTATTCGTTCGAGATCCTGAATGTCGAAGGCCTCTAGCAGGACGAATAGACCGAGGTCGCGTGCACACGTCAGCAGTGTCTCGGTTTCTTCGTCGGTCAGCATTTTCACGATCACGAGCACCCCCCCTGCTCCGGCGGCCTTGGCTTCCAATACTTGATAGGGGTTGGTAAGAAAGTCCTTCCGCATCGCAGGAATACCGGCAGAAGTGAGAATCGAGGCGGCTTCCCGAAGATGGGTCAGCGTGCCCTTGAACTCCGTCGGTTCTGTCAGCACGGAAATGACCGCGGCGCCGCCGGTCGCGTAGGCGTTGATCTGCGAATCGCGATCGAAGTGCGGCTCCGCCAGGGAACCGGTCGCTGGTGAGCGAAGCTTCAACTCCGCGATCAGATCGAACTCGCCGAGTCGCAGCGCCGGCGTATCCGCTACAGCGGTCGCCCGGGCGCGCAGCGCGGTTTCGGATTCCCGCGCGCGAGCCAGACTAACGCGATCGCGGCTGGCACTCGCCATACGGTCGAGAAATGAATCGCCTCTCACGCGCGGAGTTCCTGGCCGAACGCTTGCAGACGTTCGAGAAATTCGGCTGCGCTACCGTCGTCAATTGCCTGACGAGCGCGTCGCACCGCGCTCTCCGCATCCGGCTCCGCGCCCGTGACTTCGAGCGCCAAGGCCGCGCCCAGCACGAGTGCGTCACGGTGCGCCGGCGTGTCCTCGCCGCGAAGCGCGGCCGCGAGTCGCGCGCTGTTGTCGCCTGCCTCGCCACCGAGTAGATCCTCGGCGCTGCAGCGTGCTATCCCTAAGTCGGCAGGATCGCGAACACTTCGTTGCACCAGGCCGTGCCGGACATCGAAACACAGGAACGGCCCGACCGGGGTCGCCTCGTCCCAACCCGGCGCGCCGTGAACGACGAAGCTGCGTTCTGCATCCATGCCGGATAGCGTTTGCGCCATGACTTCGGCCATCTCCTCGCTGAACGCTCCGATCACGTGGAAGGGCGGCGATACCGGGTTGGCGAGGGGACCGAGAATATTGAAGACCGTGCGTACGCCGAGGGCTCCGCGCACCGGCCCGATGCTTTTCATGGCTGGGTGGTAGTGCGGCGCGAATAGAAAGGTAAACCCCAATGCTGCGAGACTTCGGCCCGCCTGCGCTTCATCGAGCGGTATCGGTAGGCCTAGCGCCTCGAGCGCGTCGGCGCTGCCCGAACGGCTCGAGATCGATCGGTTGCCGTGCTTGACGACCTGGAGTCCAGAGGCGGCCGCCAGTAGTGCGCTACCGGTCGATAGGTTCAAACTGCCTGAGTTATCGCCGCCGGTACCCACGATATCGACGTAGGGTCCGCCTGCCGGGATGTTCGGTCGTCGCGACAGTTCCCGCATAGCCTGTGCGAAACCGCGAATTTCGCTGGCGGCTTCGCCCTTGTGCCGCAAGGCGATCAGCAGGCCGCCGGCCAGGGCCGGTGGAATTTTGTCTTCAGCCATCGATCGGAGAACCGACGCCGCTTCCGCTTCGCTGAGATCCGAGCCCGCCAAGACGCGCTCCAGCAATTCAACCGTATCGGTGCTCACGTTTCAGCTCCTTAACCGCCTGCCCGCCCGGGATAGAGGAAGTTCTCGAGTAGAGTGGGGCCGGACGGTGTCAGTACACTTTCCGGATGGAACTGGACGCCCTCTATCGGCAGCTCCGTGTGGCGAACGCCCATAATTTCGTTGACGTCCGTCGTCGCGGAGATCTGCAGCGATTCGGGGACGCGACTACGATTGGCGGCTAGCGAATGATAACGCCCGGCCTCGAACGGGTTTGGTAGGCCGCGGTAGAGCGTGAACCCATCATGTTCTACCTGAGAGGTCTTGCCGTGCATGAGCACGCCGGCTGCCACGATCTCGCCGCCGAAGTGCTGGACGATACATTGGTGGCCGAGGCAGACGCCGAGCAAGGGAATTTTGCCCGCAAAGGCTTCGATCATGGCCAGCGACCGTCCGGCGTCGTCGGGGCGACCGGGACCCGGCGAGATAACGAGGTGGGTTGGATTCAGCTCGGCCGCCTCGCCGACATCAATGGCATCGTTACGGTGTACGATAACTTCCGCCTCGAGTACCAGGAACGCCTGTACCAGGTTGTAGGTGAAAGAGTCGTAGTTGTCGATTAACAGCAGACGCGCACTCACAGGCCTTCCTCCGCAATCTCAAGGGCACGCCTCAAGATCGCACTTTTCGCCAGCACTTCCTCGTACTCGCGCTCGGGGTCGCTGTCCGCCACGATGCCGGCACCGGCCTGGAAACTATACTCGCCGCCGTTAAATACTATCGTCCGGATCGTGATGGCCTGGTCCATGTTGCCGTTCTTGGCAAAGTACCCGACGGTGCCGGCGTACAATCCGCGGCCCACGGGTTCCATGCCGGCGATGAGCTCCATCGCCCGTACCTTAGGTGCGCCGACGAGCGTACCGGCGGGAAAGGTGGCAGCAAACAGGTCGGGCGCGTCCTTGTCCGCGACGATCTCGCCGCGTACGCCGCTAACGATGTGCATGACATGGCTGTACCTCTCTATATTCCGGTACGGCTTGACGTGGACGGAGCCGGCCGTCGCGACTCGCCCGAGGTCGTTGCGAGCGAGATCCACGAGCATGATGTGTTCGGCGTTTTCCTTGGGATCGGCGAGTAACTCCTCCTCAAGGGCGAGATCCTCGGCACTCGTCTGACCGCGGGGACGGGTGCCGGCGATCGGGCTCAGCGAGGCGCTGCGACCATCGAGTCGTACCAGGGCCTCCGGCGAAGAGCCGGCGATCGTGAGCTCGCCGATCTCAAGGAAATACATATACGGTGAGGGGTTCAATAATCTAAGAGCCCGGTAACACTGAAACGGATCGAGATCGGTCGTGCCGCTGAAACGAACCGAGAGAACGATCTGATAGATATCGCCAGCCGTAATATGCGTTTTACACTGGTTGACTGCTGCCTTGAACTCGTCCCGGCTGAGGCTGCTAACGGCTTCGGAGAAACCGCCCTGTCTCTTGCCGCTTCCGATACCGCTGCGCAGGGCCTGGATTACGTCCTGTCTAAGCGCCTGGCGTTCATCGTCCGTACCCGAATGCAGCAACGCGACCCGACGGGTCAGGTGGTCGAATATCAACAGGGATTCGGGCGCGACATAAGCAGCTTGCGGGAGTCCTTCATACGGCGGGTGGTTGTCTGGCAAGCGTTCGAAATAACGCACGACGTCATAACCCGTCGCGCCGACGAGGCCGCCGGCAAACGGGATACCCTCGATTACCGGGTTGAGCTGCGGGCTCGCCGCTAACGCGTCGCGCACGACGGCGAGCCAGGCGGCGCCGCTGTCGGGTCGCGGCACGGCCTCGCCGTTGACTCGTAGTACGTCTGGATAGAGCTCCAGGGTTAGCCGGGCACCGAGTCCCAGGAACGAATAACGTGCCAGGCGTTCGCCGCCCTCTACACTCTCCAACAGGAAGCACGGCTTGAATTGCTTGAGCTTCATATAGGCCGAGACTGGCGTATCCAGGTCAGCTGCGATGTCGAACGGCGCTTTCATCGTCGGTTAAATTTCACAAGCTGTAGAAATAAAAAAACCCATCACCGCGTGGGCGGAGATGGGTTTGCCTTGATCGAGTTGGACTCGTCGGTCTAGGCGCGCACTACCCTCTCCACTGGGGACCTTTGCCACCAGCGGTCGGTACGGGAATGCTTGCGCGCAGATCGGTCCATGGGGCGAGAGTATGTCCTTGCGGGCTCTCGGGGGTCAAGTTCGACGCGGCTGATAGGCGTCAGAGATCATAGATCATGGGCAATACGATCGAAAATCCGAGCCACATCAAGGCGGTAAGCGGTACTCCGGCGCGTATAAAATCGGAGAATTTGTAGCCGCCGGCCGACAACAGCAGCAAATTCGTCTGGTACCCATACGGGGTGGCATAGCTCATATTAACGCCGAAAATTACGGCCAAGACGAACGGTTCCGCGGGCACGCTGAGCTCGCTAGCCATCTGGATAGCAATGGGAGTGCCGATGATGCCGGCGGCGGCGTTGGAGACGACGTTCGTCAGAATTGCCATGACGAGCATCAGGGAGCTCAGTATGAACGGCGTCGGCAGCAGCCGGACGCTCTCGACGAAGACCTGCGCAATATACAGAGCGCCGCCCGTCTGAGTCATCGCAAGCCCGAGCGCCAAACTCGCGACGATGATCATCACGACCTGAGGCGACAGCGCGCCGGCCGCGACCTCCCACGTCAGACAGCGCGTCGCGAGCATCGCGCCTACGCCGACGATAGCGCTCACGGAGATCGGCAGCAAACCGCCCGCGGCCGCCAGGACGACCAGGATCATGATGCCCAGTGCCCGGCCGGAACGGTGGGTTCGCGGCAGATCCGTCGTGCCGTCGAGGACCAACGCGCTGCCCGAGCGCTTCAGCTGCTCGAGCTGCGTATCGGCGCCTTGTACAAGAACCACGTCGCCGACGCGTAGACGCGTGGCGCCGATATCGCCGCTGATGTCCTCGGCGCCGGGTTCGCGGGCGCGATGCACGGCAAGCGGCAATAGACTCGTCCGCTGAGCGAAGCGTGTCCCCGTGAGACTGGCGCGATGTAACAGAGAGCCGCGCGTCACGACGATCTCCGCGAGATGTTGCCGGTCCTTGAGGGCGCTGACTTTTCCGGTGAGCGTGATATCGTCGGCGCCGAGGTCGCTGTGCAACGTGGCGCCGAGTTGCTTTTCAAACTGCTTTAAACGCTCGGGCGTATCTCTGACGGCCAGACGATCGCCGGCCAGGATCGTTACCGATGGTAATTTCGTAACAGACAATCCCTCGCCGCGATCGATCCGATCCACGCGCATCTCGTTGTCGGTCAACGCAAGACCCTCGGCGAATGTCAGACCGCAAGCGGCACTGGCATCGTGAATGTGGAACATTGCGTTAAATACGCGCGGCGAGCGATCCGATAAAGGTTGCTTCCTCTCGGGAAGAAGCCGCGGTGCGACGAGCCACAGGTACAGTAGGCCGACGACGCCGACCATCAACACGGGCAACGTAAAGTCAAACATCCCGAACGGCTCAAGCCCCTGGTCCGCTGCGATGCCGACGACGAGTAGATTGGTGGAAGTGCCTATCGTCGTGGCCATGCCGCCGATCAGTGTTGCGAAACCGATCGGCATCAGGATCGAGGACGGCGCGAGCTTATTCCGTACTGCCACACCGATCAGCATCGGTAGCAGCATGACGACGACCGGGGTGTTGTTAACGAATGCGCTCAGCATTGCCGCGATCAACATCGTCGCGAGGCTGGCCAGCTTGGGTTTGGCCGTCCAGGCTTTTGCCAGGGATAAGGCCAGCGGTTGCAGCGCGCCCGTCGCTTCGAGTCCCTTGCCCAAGATCATGAGCGCGCAGATTGTGATCAAAGCCTCGTTCCCGAAGCCGGCGAGAAAAGAGGTCGGTTCCAGCTGCTCGCCGTTCGCCTCGTACGGGAACAGCTGAAAACTGACGACGAGAATGACCAGGATCGCAAGGCCGGAGGCCTCCAGGGGCAGCCAATCGCGCGTGAACAGGTACAGTGCCAGCGGCGTAAGCAGCAGGACAAAGATGCCATGAGAGTCCGGTAAGATGGGCACAGATTGCTTCTTGGATTGTGGCCTAGTGGTCCAACAGGGTTCTATTGATAGGTTCAGCGAAACCCTAATACCATGCCTGCCGAGCCATCGCCAACTTCTGAAACCAGTGTGAGCACGAGCCGGGCCGAGAAATCCCCTATCGCCCTCGAGAGCTATCTCGGCGTTTACCGGTATAGCCGCCGGGCCGTTGAGCTCGTGTGGAGCACGCACAAGGGCCTGACCATTGCGCTGGCCGTATTCACGATTACCGCTGGACTTCTGCCTGCCGGTGTTGCCTACGTCGGCAAACTGATCGTCGACGCCGTCGTCGCAGCGATCGCGGTGGCGCAGTCTGGTGCGGCGCCAGCCTACGGCCAGGTGCTTGTCTTCGTGCTCGTCGAGGGCGTACTGGTAGCCGCTGTTGCCGCGGTACAGCGCGGAATCGGATTCTGTCAGACGCTATTGCGGGTTCTGTTGAGTCAGCGTGTAAATATTATGATTCTGGAGAAAGCGCTGACGCTCGAACTCGCGCAATTCGAGGATTCCGAGTTCTACGATAAGCTCAACCGAGCGCGCCAGGAGGCCTCCAGTCGGCCGCTAAGCCTCGTCAATCGAACCTTCGGTCTTGCGCAATACGGCATTTCCCTCGTGAGCTATGCGGCATTGCTACTGCAGTTTTCGCCGTGGGCCGTGGGAATACTGGTACTCGCGGGAATTCCGGCGTTCGTCGCAGAGACGCATTTCTCGAGCAAGCGCTTCCGGATTTTTCGGCATCGATCTCCCGACCGGCGCAAGCTCATGTATCTCGAGATGGTTCTGGCGCGCGAGGATCACGCGAAGGAAGTTCAGCTATTCCAGCTCGGGCCAGAGTTGCTAAAGCGCTATCGGGCGATATTCAGGTTGCTGTTCGACGAGGAGCGCAACCTCACGATTCGCCGCGATACCTGGGGCCTGGGGTTGGGATTGATGACGAACCTGGCGTTCTATGGCGCCTACGCATGGATTGCTGTCTCGACGATCCAGGGTACGATTACGCTCGGTCAGATGACGATGTACCTGCTCGTGTTCAAGCAGGGGCAGTCGGCCGTATCCGCGATGTTGAGCGCCATCGGCGGCATGTACGAGGACAACCTGTACCTGTCGAATCTCTACGACTACCTGGAGCAGCCGGCTCCGACCAGGCATGGCACCAGGCTCACGGGGCCCGACGAGCGTGCGGGATTGATCTTCGAAGGCGTGAGTTTCACCTATCCCGGCGCGCAGCAGCCGGCCGTGCAGGATATCGATCTGGCGATCAAACCCGGGCAGAGTGTGGGAATCGTGGGCCGCAACGGCTCCGGCAAGACAACACTGATCAAGCTTCTGGCCGGCCTCTACGAACCCGATCATGGACGTATCCTTTATCAGGGCCTGGATCTGGTGCAGTGGGATCCGGAAGCGCTGCGCAGCTCCATCGGCGTTATATTTCAGGATTTCAATCGCTATCAACTGAAGGTCGGCGAGAACATCGGCGTCGGCGACGCCGGTAACCTGTGGAATGAACAGCGCTGGGCCGAAGCCGCCGACATGAGTCAGGCCGCTGAGTTCATCGACAGACTTCCCGAGCGCTACGACACTCAGCTCGGACGCTGGTTCCACAGTGGCCAGGAGCTGTCCGTCGGGCAGTGGCAGAGGGTTGCTCTGGCCCGAGCTTTCATGCGCAGCGAGGCCAACATACTCGTTCTCGATGAGCCGACCGCGGCGATGGATTCGGAGACCGAGGCTGAGATATTCGATCACTTTCGTTCGTTGACGAAAGAAAAAATAGCGGTGCTCATCTCTCATCGCTTTTCCACGGTCCGGCGTGCCGATCTCATCGTCGTCATGGAGCGTGGGCGAATCGTTGAACGCGGCAGTCACGATGAACTTGTCGCGTTACAAGGCCGGTACGCGAAGCTATTCGAGTTCCAGGCTCGGGGCTATCGCTGAGACTGCGAATCGGGTGTACGATCACGGCCTAAGGTACAATTCGTACCGGGTTACACGTCCGGCGAATGTCCATTCCTGTATCAGATTCCGTTCCCCGCGCTGAGATTTTCTTCGCCGAGAAGGACCAGGCGCTGCGCGACGACGTCCATCGTCTAGGCGAACTCGTCGGCGAACTGGTTAAGGACCAAGGTGGAGAGGCGCTGTTCGATCTTGTCGAGGCGGCCCGCCGGGCGTCGATTGCGCAGCGCGAAGGCGATGTTGGCGCGCGCCAGGAGCTCAAGACACTGCTTTCTGCGCTGACGCCGCGTACCGCCAAGGATTTTATTCGTGCGTTCTCCACCTACTTTCAGATGGTCAATATGGCGGAGAAGGTGCACCGGATTCGCCGCCGCCGGGTTTATCTGCAGGATGCCGATACGCCACAGCCTCTCGGCTTCGCCGATACGTTACGCCGGCTAAAGGAAGCCGGTGTCGATGCGCCGACGCTAGAGAAGGTGCTTGCCACGGTATCGGTTGAGCCGGTTTTTACTGCTCACCCCACGGAAGCGACGCGACGAACGTTGTTGATGAAGCAGCAGAATATCGCACGACACCTGATCGAGATGCTCGATCCCTACATGACGCCCCAGGAGGAGAGCGCTACGTTAGGGCGCATCCGTATGGAGATGACGACCGGTTGGCAGACAGAGGAGCATCCTGAGGCGCAGGTTAGGGTTAGTGATGAAGCAGAACACGTTCTGTTTTTTCTAACGAATGTTTTGTACCGGATGATTCCGCCGTTCTATGAGGGTCTTGAGGAGGCGATCGCCGCCGTCTTCCCAGAGCACGGCAGCCGCATTCGTGCGCCCATCGTGGTCCGGTTCGGGTCCTGGGTCGGCGGCGATATGGACGGCAACCCGAATGTCACGGCGAAGAGTCTTCGCGAGTCGCTTGCGCGTCAGAGGGCACTCGTGCTCGACTTGTACTACAACGAGTGTTCGGCGCTCTCGAAGCAGCTCAGTCAGAGCGAAAGCAGGATTGTCGTCAACGAGGAGATCACTCGGCGCAGCGCCCTGTACGCGGGCCATTTCCCGCAGGGCGCAAATTCGGTTCCCGCCAGACATCGACAGATGCCTTACCGGGTTTTCTTGCGACTCGTCGCTGTCCGCTTGCAAGCGACCTACGACGACGCGGCCTTCCCTTACGAGTCGCCGGAAGAGTTCATCCACGACATCGAATTGGTCGCGGACAGTCTGCGGGAGAACAAGGGTCGTAATGCGGGACTCTTTGCGGTCTATCGGCTCCTGCGCCGAATTGAGACGTTCGGTTTCCATGTCGCGACGCTCGATATTCGGCAGAATGCGTTAGTCCATCGCCGCGTCGTCGGCGAGGGCCTGCAGGAAGAAAACTGGCTCGCCATGTCCTGCGAGGCACGTACCGCGCGACTGAAAGAGGCGCTTAATCGGCGTGAATCACCCGTCGGCAGATTCTCATCGGAAGGCCGACGCACACTGGCGGTTTTTCGGGCCATCGCGCACTGCCGTCGAAAATACGGCGCGTACGCGATCGGCCCTTACATTATCAGCATGGCACATGGTCCTGACGATGTGCTATCGGTCCTGCTACTCGCGAAGTGGGGCGATCTCGGGCCCAAAGGCAGCGCGGTGCCGCTAGACGTCGTACCGTTATTCGAAACGGTCGAAGATCTGCAGAACGCAGCATCGATCATGTCGGGCTTGCTCGCCGACCATAGTTACCGGGCGCATTTGGAGAAACGGCGGTCCCATCAGATGGTCATGGTCGGATATTCCGACAGCAATAAGGATGGCGGCCTGGCGTCGGCTCGCTGGACGCTACGGCAGGCGCAAGAAGGGCTCGTGGAGGTTATGGGCCGCATGGGCGTGTCGCTGACAATTTTCCACGGTCGGGGCGGTACCGTGAGCCGTGGCGGCGGAAGACTTCACGAAGCCATCATGGCGGCCCCGGCCGGCGCCATTGCCGGGCGCCTGCGAATGACCGAGCAGGGCGAAGTAATCAACGCGAAATACGGGCTGCGAGCTATCGCGATGCGTTCTCTCGAACAGACGGTCAGTTCCGTTGTTGCGGTGACGGCGCAGGAGCCCGTACCGGATCCCTCGGAGCCACATTGGTGCTCGATCATGAGCGAGATCGCGACTGCCAGCCGCGATGTGTACAAGGAGCTGATCTACGATCGTCCGGAGTTTTGGGAATATTTCCGCGGCGCGACCCCGATAGATGTCATTGAGCAGCTTGGTATCGGTTCGCGCCCGGCGTACCGATCGGACAACGCGAATATCCAGGACGTCAGAGCGATACCCTGGGTATTTGCCTGGACGCAGACGCGGCTGTTGCTGCCCGGCTGGTTCGGAGTCGGTTCCGGACTACAGCACGCGCTCGACCACCACGGCGAGGAGACTCTAAAAGAGATGCTCGCTCGTTGGAAATTCTTCGGCGCGCTTATCGGCGATGTCGAGGTCGTGCTCTGCAAGACCGATATCGATATCGCCGAGCGCTACTCCGAGCTTGCCGGCCCGCTACACGACGAGATCTTTCCACTCCTACGCGCCGAATACGAACGCTGTACGGAGTTCATTCTTTTGCTACGCGGCCAGAGAGAGCTGTTGGAGAAGCAGGATACGTTGCGTAGGGCTATTCGTTTGCGAAATCCGTACGTCGATCCTATGAGCCTGCTGCAGGTGGATCTTCTGAAACGTTGGCGTGAAGGCGGACGAACCGATGATTCGATGCTGCAGGCATTGATGGCCAGCATCAATGGGATCGCTCACGGTATGCAGAATACGGGCTGAGTCCACTAACGAGGCGCTTTTCGCAGCCCACCGCACGGGGGCTTGAGCCAGCGAATCACATGTTCTTCTATCTCGCCGTCGCCGATTGCCGACTCCGGGACCGCCCTGCCGCGTATTGAGATGCCGGCGCGATGCACGGTCGTCGGAGTTCCCGAGATGAGCGGGTGCCAATGCGCGAGGCCACGGCCTTCGGCTAGACGGCGGTAAGCGCAGGTCCCCGGCATCCAGGCGAGATCCGCCAGATTCTCTGGCTTCAGTACGACGCAATCGGGGACATGCTTGAGCCGTTCCGGATAATTAGTACAGCGACAGCTCGGCAGATCCAAGAGCCGGCAGGCGACGTCGGTATAGTGAACTTCGCCGGTGTCCTCGTCCTCGAGCTTGTGCAGGCAACAGCGGCCGCATCCGTCACACAGCGACTCCCACTCCGTGCGGGTCATCTCCTGGAGCGTTTTGCGCTCCCAGAACGGCGTGTCCGGGCTCGTTCGGCGGTTGTTGGCCGGCTTCGTCATGGGCTCATAGTGTAAGCTGTTGCGCCGTGACGAACCGGATGAAAGCTGCTTTCCTGGACTATGGGACTCTCGGCCCGGGAATCGATACCGCGTCGCTCGATCAACTCGTCGAGGTAGAGTATTACGATTACTCTCCGCCGAACGAGATTTCCGGTCGATTGCGAGATGTCGAGATCGGAATCGTTAACAAGGCGCGCGTGGATGCTGCGACCATGGTGGCGAACCCCGGCCTGAAGTTTATCGTTCTAGCGGCAACCGGTAGTGACAACGTCGAGCTCCAGACCGCGCGACAGAGAAGTATCGCGGTCGCGAATATACGCGACTACTGTACCCCGGCGGTCGTCCAGCATGTTTTCGCTTTGATTCTGGCGCTGACACGCCAGCTCAAGGGTTATCAGACAGTGGTCAACGCTGGCGCGTGGCAGCGCAGCAACACTTTCGCGTTATTCGATTTTCCTATCCGTGAACTCACCGGGAAGACGCTCGGTATCGTCGGCTATGGGTCGCTCGGCAGGGGCGTCGCCAACGTGGGTCGAGCGTTCGGGATGGAGGTGCTAATCGCGGCCCGGCCGGGTGCGCCGGCAGAAAACCGTATCGCTATCGACGCACTCCTCGAACAGGCGGATGTTCTCAGCCTGCACTGTCCGTTGACGGACTCGAATCGTCACATGATCGGTAAGAGTGAACTGGCTTCGATGAAGCCCGATGCGTTATTGATCAATACCGCCCGAGGCGCGTTGATAGACAGCGCGGCGCTGGTCGAGGCGTTGAGATCCGGCGGGATCGGCGGTGCGGGTATCGATGTATTGGCTACGGAGCCGCCGACCGATGAGGAACCTCTGCTGGCTGCCGATATTCCCAACCTGATCCTGACGCCGCATATTGCCTGGACCGCGTCGGAATCAAGGCAGCGAACGCTCGATCAGGTCGCGGAGAATGTGAAGGACTTCCTCGATGGCGGTGAGCTGCGGCGCCTGGCCTGACCTTACGTCGACGATTGTTCGGGGCTGACGAGGCGGCCGGCCGCAAGCTCGAACACGCAATGGCAGCGCTCTGCCGCCGCGATGTCATGGGTGACGAGTACCAAAGTGGTTGCCGCCGCGGCGTTGAGTTCGAACAGCAGGCTCATGATTCGCTCACCGGTGTTGTTGTCGAGATTGCCCGTCGGCTCGTCTGCGAACAGAAGCGCCGGCTCTGTCACGAAGGCTCGGGCGATGGCAACCCGTTGCTTCTCGCCGCCGGATAGCTGGCGCGGGGAGTGGTGCAGTCGACTCTCAAGGCCGACCTGCGCTAACGCCTCGCCCGCCCGTTCTATCTCATGGTCCACGCCGCTGAGTTCCAAAGGCAGGAGCACGTTTTCGAGCGCCGTCAGCGACGGCAGCAGGTGAAAGGATTGGAAAACGAAGCCGACCTGGCGATTGCGGAGCCTCGCCCGGCCGTCCTCGTCCAAGCTGGTCAGCTCGACATCGCCGAGCCAGACCTCGCCGGACGTTGGCTCGTCAAGGCCCGCCAGGAGTGCGAGCAAGGTGGATTTCCCGGCTCCCGAGGGGCCTACGATAGCGGCTGTCTGGCCGCGCTTTACGCTGAGACTGACATCGTTCAGGATGGTCAGCTCGCCCTCGTGGCTGGCGACCTTCTTGGTCAGTGCGCGGGCGCTCAGTAAGGAATCTGGATCGGTCATGTTCATCAAAGGCGTAGTTCCAGCCCACTCAGTTGTCGGAGTGTTGACAGCGGCTCTCGTTGCATTTCTCGGGGCCACGTCCGTCTGGTCTGCAGAACGGACCATCGTCGTTCTAGGCGATTCTCTGAGCAGCGGCCATGGAATGCGTATCGAGCAGTCCTGGGTGTCTAAGTTGGAGGATCGCCTTGAGACCGAAGGTTACGGTTATGAGGTGATCAATACCAGTATCTCCGGGGATACGACATCCGGCGGACTGGCCAGGTTGCCGCGAATCCTCGAACTTCATCAGCCCGCGATCGTGATTATCGAGCTCGGTGGTAACGACGGGCTGCGTGGACAGCCGCTCCGTAATTTGCGCGCCAACCTGGCCGCGATGATCGAGTTAACACTGAATCACGGTGCGACCGCGGTACTCACCGGCATTCAGATCCCGCCCAACTACGGCCCCTCCTACACGAAGGCGTTGGCTGAAATCTATCCGGAGCTGGCGAGCGAATTCGATATTCCGCTCGTGGGCTTTCTGATGGAGGACGTTGCGTTACATGCCGAACTCATGCAGCCTGATCGTATCCATCCCAACGCCCGTGGGAACGACGTGATGCTGGAGAACTTGTGGGCCGTGCTCATCAGGGTATTGCTCTGACTGTCAATGTAATAATCGAATGATAGACCGGCCCTGGTTAGACGCCTATCCGCCCGGTGTTCCACATGATATCGATCCGGACGAGTATGCGTCCCTGGCAGAACTACTCGAGGCGAGCTTCGTACGTTTCGCAGAGAGCCCGGCGTTCTCCAACCTCGGCACACAGCTGAGCTTCGCGGCTATCGATAGGCTCAGCCGCGACTTCGCCGCCTACCTGCAATCGATCCCGGAGCTGAAACACGGAGACCGCGTGGCGGTCATGATGCCGAACGTGCTGCAATATCCGGTCGCTGTATTCGGCATCCTGCGAGCCGGTCTCGTGGTGGTCAATGTCAATCCGCTCTATACGCCCAGGGAGCTTGAGCATCAACTGACCGATAGCGGCGCGAGCGCGATCGTCGTGCTGGAAAATTTCGCTGCGACGGTGGCGGAGGTGCTCGAGCGTACGGAAGTGGAGCACGTTATCGTCTCAGGGCTCGGCGATCATCTGCCTGCCGTGCGGCGCGTGCTGACACATCTGGTCCTCAAGTACGTCAAGCGGCTGGTGCCCGCGTGGCGGATAGACGGTACCGTACGTTATACCGTCGCACTCGGAATCGGTGCCGGCCGGGACTATCAGCGTGTGGAGCTCGGTCCTGACGATATCGCGTTCCTCCAATACACGGGCGGTACGACCGGCGTCGCCAAGGGCGCGGAGCTCACTCATCGAAACATGGTGGCCAATGTGCTGCAGTCCGCGGCCTGGTCGCGACCGGTGATCGAGGGGCCGGGGGACCTCATTGTCACACCGCTGCCGCTCTATCACATCTTTTCTCTGACCGTTAACTTACTCTGTTACGTAGAGCTCGGCGGCCACAATTTGCTGATCACCAATCCCAGAGACGTCGCCGGGTTCGTGAAGGAGTTAAAGAAGTCGTCCTTCTCTTTCATGACGGGCGTCAATACGCTCTTCGTCGCCTTGCTGCAGCGGCCGGAGTTCGCTGAGGTCGATTTCAGCGCGCTCAAGTCATGCATGGGGGGAGGAATGGCCGTGCAGCGCGCCGTCTCGGACGACTGGAAGGCGCTGACGGGCATGCCGATCGTCCAGGGTTACGGACTCACCGAGGCGTCCCCCGTTATCAGCTCCAACCCGCTAACGCAGCGCGAGTTCAACGGCTCCGTCGGGTTGCCCTTTCCCTCTACCGAGGTAGCAATATTCGACGCAAGTGGAGAGATCTTGCCAACCGGCGAAATCGGCGAGATCTGTGCCCGCGGTCCGCAAGTCATGCGTGGTTATTGGAAGCGGCCGGAAGCGACCGCAGCGGCCATCACGGTCGACGGCTGGCTGCACACAGGTGATGTCGGCCGAATGGATGAGCAAGGATTTATCTATATCGAGGACCGTTTGAAGGACTTGATCATCGTGTCCGGTTTCAACGTCTACCCCAGTGAGATCGAGGGCGTCGTTGTTAGCCATCCAGGCGTCCTGGAGGCTGCCGTCATCGGGGTCCCGGATGCCGGTACCGGCGAGGCGGTGAAATTGTTCGTCGTCAAGAAAGATGCAGCGCTGGGCGAGCAGGAGCTCGTCGACTATTGCCGCGAGCGCTTGACAGGCTACAAAATTCCGCACCAAGTCGAGTTTCGCGATGACCTGCCCAAGACCAATGTCGGCAAAGTTCTAAAGCGCGACCTGCGCGACGAGTAACAGCGGCCGCTCCTACAGGGCTAGTGCGCCCCAGACGAGATAGATGATTACGCCGACGAGGCCGCCGACCAGGGTTCCATTGATGCGGATGAATTGCAGGTCGCGGCCGATGTACAGTTCGATTCGCTCGGCGGTCGCGGTGGGATCCCATTGCTCGATCGTATCCGACACGATCTCACTCAGCGGTTGCCGGTAGGTCTCCACGAGATAGGTGATCAGTTCCCTAAGCCAGCCGTTGAGTCGCTCGCTGACCTTGGAGTCTTCCTGTAGTTTCTGGCCGATGATACGCAATTCGCGTTCCAACCCGATGCGAATCGGCGAATCCGAATCGTTCAAGGCGTTGTTGAGATAGCTTCTAATGCGCTGCCACAAGTCATCAAGATAGGCCTTAACGGCCGGATGCCGTAAAAACTCGTCGCGCAGGATTTGACCTTTTTCCGCGATCACCGGATCGTCCTTGAGCGCGGTCCGGAGTGCTCGCAGTCGCTCATTGAAATCGGCACGCGCGGAGTGCTCCGGGTCCTCGCCGATTTCATCGAGGATGCGCTGCAGTTCACTGATCAACTGCGTATAGATTTCTTCGTCGACAAATTTCGGCAGCCACCAAGGGCTGCGATCCTTAATACGCTCGCGGATTATCTCCGCGTTTTCTGTGAGTTGACTACGGCCGACTTGAACGAGTTGATCGACGAGAGCATTAGCGTGGTCGCCGGAAGTGAAGACATCCAGGACGACGCCCAGGCCGGCACTGACGGATGCCTGCTCGAGAGCACGGCGGAGACTGTCTCGCAGCGACTGGCGAAGTTCGGCGCTGTCGACTGCGCCGAGCAGCCAATCGAGCGCGCTGCCGAGATCCCGGCTGACAAGGCGTGAGTTGTCCTCGCGTGCCAGCCAGGTACCCAGCCTGCCGGCCATATCGGCACGCGACAGCCGTGGCAAAACCGCATCCTTGATGAGAAAGTGATCGCGAATAAAGCGCGCGAGGGCCAGGCCGATTTCATTTTTTCGCGACGGCACGATTGCCGTGTGCGGAATCGGTAGTCCGAGCGGCCGCCGAAAAAGCGCAGTCACCGCAAACCAGTCGGCTAGTGCGCCGATCATCCCGGCCTCCGCGAATGCGGCGACGATACCAAGCCTCGGATGGGTGGTCATGAAGAGGCTTGTTACGACGAACAGGATGCCCATTGCGAGCAGCAGACCGGTCGCAAACCATTGCATGTGCCGAAGGCGCCGTGCCAGGGCGACCTCCGCCGCAGTCATCGAACGGTGTTGGCGATTTCCGCTTGAATAGACTCTGCGGCTTGACGTGGGCTGGCAGCATTGCGTATCGGCCGGCCGACGACGATATAGTCGGCCCCGTTCATGAATGCCTGCGCCGGGGTGACGATGCGTTTCTGATCATCCGCAGAACCACCCTCCGCCGGCCGTATGCCGGGACTGACGATAAGCATGTCCCGACCTAACGCCTCACGTAGAGCCGAGGCTTCGAGCCCCGAGGCGATCACACCGTCGCAACCGGCGGCGTGGGCCTGTTCGGCGCGCTTCAATACCAGGGTCTTCACATCGACGTTGATCCCCATCTGCGTCAGGTCGTCTTGATCGAGGCTAGTAAGGACCGTGACGGCCAACAGTCGTAAATCAGGACCCTTCTCGGCTGCCGCCGCTTCCATGATGGCTCTATCGCCGTGGATAGTCAGGAAGGATGGTCCCCATCGATGAAGTTGACGTACGGCTGCGGAGACAGTCGCCGGAACGTCGTAGAATTTCAGATCCGCGAAGACCTGCTTGCCCTGATCTTTAAGCCAACCCAGTAATTCGAAGTACTCGCCGGACATCGCGAGTTCCAGACCGATCTTGTAGAACTCGACGGAGTCGTCGAGTTCCTTTACGAGGGAGCGGGCACGGGCAGCGTCCGGAACGTCCAACGCGACGATCAGGCGTTCTCGAACGGGAATAGACGCGGTGCGGCGGGTAGAAGCGGCTGACACGGCCTGCATTCTACCAGAGCGGTGAATTAAACCAGCGCCGGCTGCCAGTCACCCTTACGACCCTTTCCGCGACGCCTCGTGCGCCTGCAGGGCGAAGCGATCTGTCATGCCGGCGATGTAATCGGCTACGACCCTCGCGCCGCCAGCTAGTCCATCGGCGTCGTGATGCGAGCGGGCTCGATCCGCATGCTCCGGCGGCATCCGTTGGTAGTCGTTGAGATAGATCTCGAAGAGTTTCGACACGATGTCCTGTGCCTGCTTCGTCATCTTGCTGACCCGCGGATGGCGATAGAGATGCTCTCGCAAGAACTGCTTGAGCGCCGTCTTCTCGCTCGCATAGCCATCGCTGAAACCGATTAAGGCGCTTGGCTGCTCGCGTACCGCGGCGATGTCGACGGGCGCCGCATCTCTCACTAGTTCGCAGCTCGTATTGATGAGGTCCGTTACAAATACGCCGATCATGCTGCGGACGACTTCATGAATCTCGCGCCGACCGCTGATTCCGGGGTGTCTGTGCCGCACCACATCGAGTTGCTCGGCGACGATCGGTACCGTGGCCAGGTCCGTCAAGTTAATTAGCCCGGCGCGCAGGCCGTCATCGATATCGTGATTGTTATACGCGATCTCGTCGGCAACATTCGCAAGTTGTGCTTCGAGCCCGGGCTGCTGGCGCTGCAGAAAGCGTTCTCCGAGTTCTCCGAGACCGCGCGCGTTGGTTGCCGAGCAGTGTTTCAGGATGCCCTCGCGGGTCTCGTAGGTTAGATTCAAGCCGGGAAAATCGGCGTGGCTTTCCTCCAACTGATCGACGACGCGTAGGGATTGGAGGTTGTGCTCGAAACCACCAAACTCCCGCATACAAGCGTTAAGTGCATCTTGGCCTGAATGACCAAAGGGCGTGTGACCCAGATCATGAGCGAGGCTGATGGCCTCCACTAGATCCTCATTCAGGCACATGCTTCGCGCTACCGTTCGCGCGATCTGGGCGACTTCCAGCGAATGAGTGAGGCGTGTGCGGTAAAGGTCGCCTTCGTGATTGACGAAGACCTGGGTCTTATAGACCAGTCGGCGAAACGCGGCCGAATGAATAATACGGTCGCGGTCGCGCTGAAATTCGCTGCGATATGCAGGAGGCTCCTCCGCGTAGCGGCGGCCTTTCGAGTTGGTCGGGGTGACGGCGTAAGGGGCGAGGTCTAGGGGCACGAGACACTCAGCTTAGGCTGCTTGCTGCGTCTCGATGACATCTCGGAGTACCGATTCGTCCGGCGCGGGTGCGATCACGCCCTCACCAATCTGCTTCAGCAACACGAGATCGAGGCCTGCGGCACTGGCCTTCTTATCCATACTCATTCGCTGGAGCAGGCGCTCGACGTCGATATCCGGCGCGCTGACCGGCAGCGCCGCGCGCTTGAGTAGCGCCTCGATGCGATCGCAATCGCTGGGGCCTATCCAGCCGAGCCGTGCCGATGTCCGCGCCGCCAGCGTAATACCGATGGCCACGGCTTCGCCATGGAGCCACTTACCGTAGCCACCGAGTGATTCCAACGCATGGCCGAATGTATGGCCGAGGTTGAGTAGTGCGCGTCTACCGCGCTCCCGCTCATCCTCCGCGACGATCGCGGCCTTCAGTTCGCAATTTCTGCGAACGACGAAGCTGATTGCCACGGCGTCCAGCGTGACGACCTCGTCCATGTGATCCTCCAGCCAGGCGAAGAAGTCGCGATCCAGTATCAGACTGTGTTTAATAACCTCGGCGAGCCCGGCAGCGAACTCGCGCGGCGGCAGCGTCTTGAGCGTATCGGTATCGGCCAGCACGCAGGTTGGCTGGTAGAACGCGCCGATCATATTTTTGCCGCTGGGATGATTGATCGCGGTTTTGCCGCCTACAGATGAGTCCACTTGAGCGAGCAGTGTCGTCGGCACCTGGACGTAGTCAATACCGCGCTGATAACACGATGCCGCGAAGCCACCAATATCACCTACGACGCCGCCACCCAGAGCCACGAGACAGGCGTCACGGTGAAAGCCGTGAGCCATGAGCGCATCGATGATCGTTGCAAATGTCTGCAGGGATTTACTCTCCTCGCCATCCGGCAGGATCAGGGTGTGGAGTTCGTCTGCGGCGATCGCCTGCTCGAGCGCTTCGAGATAGAGTGGCGCGACGACGTCGTTCGTGACGATCAATACTTGGCGAGCCGTGATGAGCTCCGCAAGGACGCTGGACTCACCCAGCAGCCCAGGACCGATGAGAATCGGGTAACTCCGCTCTGCCAATGAAACTTGCAGGGTTTCCATGTCGTTAGCTGCCAGGGGACTGGTGATCGGAAGGTTCGCAGGGGAGCGTCAGTTTTTCAACGGCTCGAGGCCACGATCCTTCAAAATCTTGCGGATATTCGATACGACGGTTCTAACATGGCGCCCGCCCGTATCGACCGTGACGGATGCCAGGCCCTCGTATAGTGGGCTGCGGATGATGGAGAGGCGTTCCAGCGTCTCTTCCGGTTCACCGTCCATCAGCAGTGGCCGATGCCGCGCGTGCTTCGTTCGCTCAAGCTGCCGCTCGACACTCGTCTTCAAGTAGATCACCGTGCCGCTCTGCGCCAGATAGTGCCGAATATCCTCGTCCATCACTGAGCCGCCACCAGTCGCGAGTACAATATTTTCTCGTTGTGTCAGTTTTCTGATGCAATCTCGCTCCCTCTGGCGAAAACTGGCCTCGCCCTCTTTTTCGAAGATAAAGGAGATATCTACGCCAGTGTTGCTCTCGATCTCGGCATCGTTGTCAAAGAACTCCAGGCCAAACTCCTTAGCGAGCTGGCGTCCAACGGCGGTCTTGCCCGAGCCCATGGGCCCGATCAAGTAGATGTTCGTATTCTCGCGCACGGCGACGTCAGTCTAGCAGGAGGTGAAACCGAAGGGACGACAGGCAGTGCCCCCAAAAAGAAAAGGTCAGCACGGCGGCTGGCCCTTTCCGCGCTATCTGTGGCGATCTAGAGCGTATCGGCGCACGTTGGGGCGAGACCGCCGTTGCCGAACGGGCTCGTGAGTCCGGGCGGAGTGATGTTCTGAGTATTGAAATCCGATGCGGCGCTGATTAGCTCGAAGCTGAGCGCTTCGGCGAACTCGGTGCCGCCGACTTCGGCGGCGGTGGCCTGCAACGTCACTCGGACGTAGTAAGCGTATTCCTGCGGATAGGTCACATTCACGAGAACGAAACCACTGTCGTCGCTCACCAGGGTGCCGTTGCCGATGCCACCACGGGATGGGGCAGGCGAGACCGTGGCGATATTGTTTGCCTCGATTCGGCCATTCGCGTTGAAGTTCTCGCCGACGGCTTCGGCGTCGACAATCGCTTTTTCATTGATCGCGTTCGGTGGAGTCGGCTCGGCCGCATAGGACTCGACCCGATAAGCCTGCCCGCTTTGGACCAGCTCGATCAACTTGATCGACGAGGTCGTTATGTCAAGCCCAACAAGGACTTTGGTGGCCCGGTTCCCGAGCACCTAATTTCCTTTCCAACTCCGCAGGTTGGCGTAGTATTCTAATATTCTGTTAAACAATCCAATTTAACTATATATCAGACACGAGATACATAGTTGTGGCCAGATTCACGATCCCATCAAAACATCGGTTTACAAGCCGAAATAGGCTCATCGGCGAGGAATTTAACCGCTTGTGGGCTTTATTCGCTCTACGGCAGGGTTGGTCTCACGGTTTCCGCGGGCGGCGGAGAACGGATGCTGGCGGAACAGCCTTTTCCTGCTCCGGCAGCCCCGCTATCCTAGGTGGGCCCTCTGGATGAAGGCCCGGCCCGTAGACCGGAGGCTTTGCGTCCCTACCTTTCGATGGGTTTGCCTATCCCGGCGACTATGCACAAAGGCGCTGGGGTTGGCAAGGACGTAGAATGCACCTTTCGCGATGAATAGATATTTACGAATTTCCGCTGTTTTGGCGGCCTACAGCCTGGCCGGGACAGTGGCTTTGGGCGGGCTTTTCGCAGGTGGTTACTACTACGTGGCGCCGACGCTGCCTCAGGCTGAGGAGTTGCGCGATATCCGGCTGCAGATCCCGCTGTCGGTATACAGCCGAGATGGTCGGCTCCTGGCGTTATTCGGCGAAAAACAGCGCACCCCGGCCAAATATGAGGATGTTCCGATGGTCCTGGTGCAGGCTGTCCTGGCGGCCGAGGACGACCGTTTCTTCGAGCATCCCGGCTTCGACTATCAGGGCTACCTGCGGGCCGGGCTCAACTTCGTCCTCTCCGGCGGCGACCGGAGTCAGGGCGGCAGTACGATCACGATCCAGGTAGCGCGCACATTCTTCCTCAATCGGGATAAGACTTTTATCCGTAAATTCAAAGAGTTAATACTTGCCACACGAATCGAGCGCGAGTTCTCCAAGCAGGAGATCCTGGAGCTCTACTTAAATACAACGTTCTTCGGCCAGCACGCCTATGGTGTGGTTGCGGCTGCCCAGATCTACTTCGGCAAGGAGCTCCGTGAACTCACGGTCGCGGACGCGGCGATCATCGGCGGTATTCCACAGGGGCCGTCGATCCTCAATCCCTACAGCAACCCTGAGGCGGCCGCACAGCGCAGGATCTATGTTCTGCGGCGCATGCGCGAACTCGGCTTCATCTCGGAGACCGCATACGGGGACGCGTTGGAGACCCCGGTCGAGAGCGTTCGCTACGGGCCGCAACTCGAACTCGCGGCCCCCTATGTCGCGGAGATGGTCCGCGCGGAACTCATTCGTATGCTGGGTCCGGCGGCCTACGAGGCCGGCCTCAAGGTCACGACGACCGTCGACAGCCGCTTGCAACGGACGGCGCAGCAGGCGCTCAGGCAGGGTTTGATCGAGTATGACGAGCGCCACGGGTATCGAGGGGCGCTTGCACAGGTGGATCTCACGGCGCTGACGCCCGTCGCAGGGGGGTCAGTGGAAGAACGTTGGAGCGCCGTGCTAGGTGATTATGCGCACATTTCGGGTTTTAAGACTGGATTGGTCGTCAGCGTGGATCAGATTCCCGTTGAGCCGGAGCCGGTAATCGCCGTTGCCGATTTTACGGCCGAGATCGCAGCCGAGTTTGCAGGCGGGGCCGCCATCGATGACGAGCCGCCGGCGGAGCCGGAGCCGATCCTGGATCGCGCCCAGGTCTATTTCGAGGACTGGGGGCTGGTACCCATTGAGATCGAGTCAGTCGCCTGGGCGGCGCCATTTATCAACGATAACTTCGTTCAGTCGGCGCCACGCACCGTGGCAGAGGCGCTTAATCCCGGCGACGTCGTTCGATTCCGCGTGTTGGCCGATGGAAGTCTGAGACTCGCCCAAGTCCCCGAAGTGCAGGGCGCGATCGTCTCGCTGGATCCCATGGATGGCGCTGTCACAGCGCTGGTGGGGGGCTTCGATTTCTATCTCAGCAACTACAATCGCGCGACCCAATCCCGACGTCAGCCGGGCTCGTCCTTTAAACCGTTCGTTTATTCTGCAGCGCTGGAGAACGGATTCACGGCAGCCACCATCGTCAACGATGCGCCGATCGTCGAGGTAAGCTCCGAGCTTGAGGCCGAGTGGCGCCCCGTCAACTACTCGGGAGTTTTCAGCGGGCCGACTCGGCTACGCGAGGCGCTGGTGAAGTCTCTAAACCTCGTGTCGATTCGAGTTATTCAGCAAGCCGGCGTCGCGTCGACCGTTCAGCATTTGCGCAGCTTCGGCTTTGACGATACGGCGTTGCCCGCGAACGCTACCCTGGCACTCGGCGCGGGTGGCGTCGCACCGCTGGATCTCGTCGATGGCTATGCCACATTCGCGAATGGCGGTTACAAAGTCGATACCTATCTAATTGAGAAAATCGAAGATGCCGACGGCGAGGTTCTCTACGCCGCAACTCCGAATCTCGCCTGCCAAGGATGCGAAGAGCCGGACCCTGAGGCGCCTGAGTTGCCGGCGCTGATCTCGAGTCCGATTGAGCTCTACCCCACGGCGCCTGCCGCCGGACGAATTATCTCCGCGCAGAACGCCTATCTCATTACTGACATGATGCAGGATGTCGTTCGACGCGGCACTGGGGTAGCCGCGTACAGGGCGCTCGGACGAGACGATTTAGCCGGCAAGACCGGGACGACGAACGACCGGCGTGACGCGTGGTTCGCTGGATTCAATGGCGATCTCGTGACGGCCGCGTGGGTCGGCTTCGATCAGGAGCGCTCGCTGGGTCGATACGAACAGGGCGCCGCCACGGCGCTGCCTATGTGGATCGATTTTATGGCCGAGGCGTTGGGTGGGTTGCCGCATCACGCCATGGAGCAGCCGCCCGGGATTGTCGATGTGCGTATTAACCCCGAGACAGGCCTCGTGGCGGCCACGAACTCAGGCAGCGTATTCGAGAAATTTCGGCTCGGGCATATCCCCGAACGGGAGCCGGATGCGACAGCATGGAACCCTGAGATTTTCTTAGACACTGACGAGCCGGTGCTGAGCCG